>Ga0302251_1000119_pt1 | contig 94414 bp, 75 predicted proteins | sample AAG_RA_Gln_MG_FD_193534 | JGI IMG/M metagenome (GOLD analysis project Ga0302251, IMG submission 193534) | Enriched activated sludge microbial communities from anaerobic digester in WTTP, New Holstein, Wisconsin, United States - AAG_RA_Gln | ecosystem: Engineered > Bioreactor > Anaerobic >... | reverse complement strand
GGCAGTCCGCTTCCTTGAACCTTTTCTGCCTTTACATTGGGGCAAAACCATAAGATGAAAGCACATTCCACAAGCGGTATCAGAGCGAAAAGCTCATTCCCCGCTCGTGAACTGGGCTGGCGGGATATATCATCACAGCTGTGCAATCTCATGGGAATGAAAGGTATCTTTTAAATGAGCGCTGGGGGGGGTATTTTAGATGAGCGCCATAGCTTCTTGGTGTGGGGTTCCGGGAGGAGGGATGCAAAGTTTCATGATTTCCTGGAAGAAGAAAACGGCGAACTGACATAATACGGTTAAGGTGCGCTCAGTCGGTCATTGCCGTAATAGGGAAAAGCTAAGAATCAATATTCAGGATTCTGAAGGTATAGAGGAAATCAAACCTGGCAGGATGGGTTTGCATGTCAGAGGAGAGCGCTATCTCCTGAGCGGAAAGCACAGAACAGCTGTTGTTTTAACCGCTTTAAAATGCTATAATTTACTGGAGAACAGTCGAATTAATCAAAGACTGCAGCTATTGGTTTCAACGAGTCTGTCTGCCTTTTGTGAAGCGGGCAGGCGGGGAGAAAGGATGATTGTGAAAAAAACTGCGCTATCGCTTTCCAGGTTGTCTTTTGCACAGAAATTAGAGCTTATGGAAACGCTCTGGGCGGAGCTTACCAGAAATCAGAAAAAGCTGGAATCACCATCCTGGCATGAAGCTGTCCTTGAAGATAGAGAGGAAGCATTCGCTTCCGGTAAAGTTGAGATTTCAAACTGGGAAGAGGCCAAGAAAAGGATTAAAAAGAAGGTATCATGAGGATAAGAATCCTCAGTGCCGCAGAAAAGGATATTGAAGAGGGATATCGATTCTACGAACTGTATTCACCCGGACTTGGAATCTATTTTCTTGATACTCTCTATTCTGATATAGACTCCCTGACATACTTCGGAGGCATTCACCAGGAGGTGTTTGGATATCACCGCCTCCTTTCCAGGCGGTTTCCATTTGCCGTTTATTATCGTATCATTAAAGATGCTGTCATAGTCTTCGCTGTTCTCGATTGCCGTCGCAATCCAAGCTGGGTAAGAGAAAGATTAATGCCTGACAGACAATAATGATTCTTGTTTAACTGTTACCACGCCGCCTGATGATGTGGCTGAATATTGCTTTCCAATACCTGTCTTTCCTCGCTCATGCCCTGACAGTTAACCGGTAACAATCTACCCGGTTTACTCGAGCTCAGCTCTCTATGACATTTGACAACACTTCCGCTATTTGTTATGATAAATACCGAAACACAGACTGATTGTCACAGGTTATCTCATGTACATACCTCGCCTTCTCGATATAAAATCCATATTACAGCACAAATCCCTCTTTCTATTCGGCGCCAGGCAGACAGGAAAGACATCCCTGATACAGCACACCCTGGCCGGCTGTCGCGTCTACGATCTGCTGGACAGCAACATCTATCTGAGCCTGAGCAGAGATCCCGGAAGGCTGGAACAGGAAATGAGACCGGGAGAAACCGTCATAGTCATCGATGAGATCCAGAAGCTTCCATTCCTTCTCGATGAGGTCCACCGCCTCATTGAGACGAAAGGCATCCATTTCCTGATGACCGGGTCGAGCGCGCGCAAACTGAGGAGAGGAGGGATAAACCTGCTGGGAGGAAGAGCCAGATCCCGCCACCTGCATCCATTTACTTATCTGGAACTGAAGGATCAGTTCGATCTGACGAAGGCGCTCAACAGAGGCCTGATCCCATCAATTTACTTCTCTGATGCGCCGGAAGAGGATTTGAAGGCATACGCCGGCGACTATCTGAAAGAAGAGATAGCAGCCGAAGCTCTTACGAGGAACATACCGGCCTTCAGCAGATTCCTGCAGGTCAGCGCCCTGTGCAACGGCCTTCTCATTAATTACACCAACATTGCAAACGACGCTCAGATCCCTTCGAGCACTGTCCAGGACTATTTCCAGATACTGCGGGATACTCTGATCGGATTTGATCTGCCTTCCTGGAAGCGGAGCAGGAAGCGAAAAGCCATATCAACATCGAAGTTCTACTTCTTTGACGGAGGGGTTGTCAGGTATCTGCAGAACCGTGGGGAGATCCGAGACAGATCGCCTGAGTTCGGTGAAGCATTCGAAACCTATATGGCTCATGAATTGAAGGCGTTTGTCGACTTCAGAGGTACAGGCGAGCTCTGCTACTGGCGCTCAAAGTCAGGGTATGAGGTTGACTTCATCATCGACGATTCTGTGGCAATCGAGGTAAAGGCGAAGAGCAATGTCTCTATCAGAGATCTGCGCGGAATATCGGCGCTCAGAGAGGAGAACGTGATCAGGCATTACGTGGTGGCAAGCCTCGAACAGCGTCCCAGAACAGTCGAGGGGATCGAAATCCTTCCGTGGAATGAATTTCTCACGAGACTCTGGAACGGGGATTTCGCCTGAGTATGCCGTTGAAGCGGCTCTCAGGTCTGTCATGAAGCGGAGCTCAAGAAGCTCACTGCATCAGCGCCCAGAGCCATACAGGACGAATTTTTACGGTGACTCTCCCGAATCTCCTGTCCTCACTGGCGCTGCGGCACAGAATATATCCTTCGGCCACTCCCGCTTTTTCCATAAAATCGAGCATCGGGGCAAAATCCTTCTTTTCAGGCATGTCCTTATTCTTCACCTCATACGGAACAACAACGCCGTCAATTTGAGCCACAAAATCGATCTCGTATCCGTTGCGGTAATAATGGAGTCGCCTGGTCCTGTCGAGCAGATGGCGAGCCGCAACGCTCTCGAGGATGAAATCTGACGATACTCCGCCAAAAATCCTTACTATGCCCGGATCGATTAAATGAATCTTTGAAAGCCCCCGGGCCGCCCTGGCTGCAGATGTGGAAAACCTGTCAAGCTTGAATATCAGATATGCCTGCTCAAGATAGAATATGTATTTTTCGAGATGGGGCCGGCTCACTCCGGTATCCTGAGAGAGATTTGAGACATTCAGCAGCTGACCAGTTATCCTGGTGAGATAGAGCAGCGTTCTTTCCAGCTTTTCAGGCTCCCTTATGTTGTACAGATCGACAAGATCTCTGTAGATGACTTTGCCGACCACATCCTCATCCATCAGCTTCAGCCAGAGAGGAGGTGATTCGATATCGAGCAGATGTGGGAAGCCGCCCCTCTGCAGATATCTGTCAAAGAGGATGCGAAGTTCCTTTTCAAATGATGTCACATCGCCATGTTCGAGGAAATCAGCGAATTCCTTTCCCTGTATATGATAGAGCGCGTATTCACGAAAACTGAGAGGCAGCAGCACCTCTTCCACAGTTCTCCCGGCAAGTGATTCGACAGTCTTCCTGAAAAGTGATGCCGATGACGAAGTGACCAGAAACTTCACAGGATATCTTCTATCGAAGTATTTCTTGATATAAGCCGACCATTCAGGGAGAAAATGAACTTCGTCGAGAAAGCAGTACACCACCCCTTCTTTCAATGTCTTTCCCCTGATCTGTTCGTATGCGGCCAGCAGGTCGTCCAGATCGCCTCTGACTTTGATGTCATCAAAGGATAGAAACAGGATGTCAAAGGGGCTCACACCGTTTTTGACGAAATGATCGGCAATCTGGTAGAGTATGGTTGACTTTCCGGTTCTCCTGGGGCCTTTCAGAATGACTATCCTGTCGAGATTTTCGAGATACTCCCTTACCGTATGATACTGGCGGCGGAAGTATGAGGGTATCAGCTCTGCTGGAACCTTCCTCTCCCTCCACCAGGGATTGTGAAAATAAAGAGCGGCCCTGAGGTCTGTCATGTCAGCTATAGATTACAATTTTTTATGATTTTTGTCAACTATAGATTACAATTTTCACAGACTGCACTTTCTGACAGGCTGACTGCCCCGGACATTTCATCCAGTTTCATTCCACAAATTCAGGAGTATCGCGACCGGCATACTGACGCCACCAGATAAATCTGATGGCGTTTTTTACGTCAATCGGGATGAGCTTTACGTGACGTCAATCGGGATGGTCCTGCGTACTTTATGAGAGGTGACGCGGGACTATCTGGTTGTCCCTGTCCACGACGAGGTCGCAGCTGTTCGTGAGAAGCCCCACCACAGCCTCGGCTACATCCTCGAGGTCGTCAATCTTCACGCGCTCGAGCGGAGTGTGGATATCAGACAATCCTGTGCCGAGAGCTATGCTCCTGACATTACCTGAGTTGAAGGGCTTCGTGTTCGCGTCGCTTCCTGCGCCTGCCATGACCGGCCCGTGGACTGGTCTGGGCATTATCCCTGCCTGAGCCAGCGAGTGGAGCGCCACCTGCACGATAGGATCCTCCTGGGAGAAGCGGTACTGCACCGAGTCCCTGCTCATCATGAAGGCGTCGTTTGCCATGTTCACGCTGCTCTTGTCCGTTGAATCCATCACATAACCGAGAGTCGGCTTCGATGAGATATCACTCTGATTGAGCGCGCTGCCTCCGATGAGCCCGACTTCCTCGCCAATTGTGAAGGCCAGCCTCACTTCGGGATGGGCAAACCCTTTTTCATGAGCTGTCTCCAGGCCTTCGAGTATCTCGGCTATTCCCGCCCTGTCGTCTCCGCCGAGGATATGGCGCTCATCTGTGTGGATCGTGCCGTGGTCCACTTTTATGGCATCTCTGGATGTTGTCGATACAGTGTCCATATGGGACGAGAAGAGGACTGCAGGAGCGTCTTCCATTCCCTTCGTGGCTGGAATCGTGGCGAGCAGGTTTCCTGTCTTGTCGATGTTCCAGCTGATCTTCATCCCGTCGAGCTGCTTTTCTATCTCATGCGCCACCTTCATTTCCTGCCCGTATGTGGCGCCGATCCCTGCAAGGTCTATGAAGCGGTCGACGAGGCGCTGCCTGTCAACTGAAGGGGCAGGCCGCTTCTGGAAATCCATAGTCTCGAAAGGCTTCTCTGTCAGGAGCCTCCCGCCCAGCTTGCTTGAATCGACGAGGAAGCTCATCAGCGGCTCGGCTATTGCCACGTTTACACCAAAGAAACCGTCCTTAAGGACGCTCTTTATTCTGCCTCCGACACTGTGAGCCCTGCTATCCTTTTTACTGTCATCAGACTTTGAAACGGTCTTTGCAGCATTCTCGTCAGAGCTTTTGCTGCCGCCCATCTTTCCATGCAGCCACGAGAGGGTCCTGGCTGTGACCTCGCCTGCAGCTCTTCCGACTCCGAGGATGTTCTCTTCCGTTCCGCCTGCCACGAAGCCTGTGAGCGAGCCTATCATCGTGCCCATCACGAACGCCAGCGGTCCGCCTGAGGCAGCCGCGATTACCACCGGCATCGTTCCTGCGCCGACCATGCAGCCGAGGGTCACGCCGAATGTCTCGCCTCTCGTGGCGGCCATCGAAGGCTCAGGAGCCTTTCCGCGGATCAGCTTCTCGGCTTTGTGCATCATTGATGGCAAGATCGGCTCCCACGGCTCTTTTCCCTGAGGAGCTCTCCTGGGGAGCTCTATCACTGAAGGGCGGCTCTCTTCCCCGCCTCTTGCCACATTCACCAGTCCTTTCACAAGGCCGGCTCCGGCGCCTGCCGCGCCTCCTGCGAGCGCTCCCAGCTTCTTGCCGACTCCTATTTGCTTCTCTTCGAGAGAGACCAGGACCAGCGCGCCTATCGCTCCAACCGGGGAGAAACAGAGCGGCGCAAGAACCGGGACTATCGTCGCTATTCCAACCGGTATGGCGAGCGATCCGGCTGTCGCCGAGAGGAGGACACCGAGCTTCTTGCCCTGGAAGGCTCCCTCTCTGGACGATATGATGACCGAATCCCTTATCTGCTTCCAGGCTCCTTCCCTTTCCTCCGCCTTCGCCTTCGCCTTCACCGCGACTGCGGCGCTGCCTGGAACTGAAGATGCTCTCTGCTCTCTATTATTTATCGTGCTGTTCACTGTGTTTATCATTTTTCTGCTCTCCTTTGACGTTTTTTTCATGATAAGGGAGAGCTGTTAAAAAAAGCTTAAATAAATGCGCAGCAAACCTTAAAAGGCTGTGTCAAGGTTAAATGAATGTGAACTGCAGTATGCCAAACCGAGACGGTCTCGTCAGAACCCTGCCGAAGCTCTGTATATAAATCGCTGCCTTTAGCGCAGTCTGACAGGAGCCTGCACGACAAGGCCGCTCTTAAAAAACATTTAAAACAGGGTGAAGAATCTTGCCAGGCTGATTCTTTAATGCTAAAATCTATGGGATGCGGAAATCCAAATCCTGTCTGTAAAATTCTATCTGCCAATTCCGTGAAAGAGCCGCTTCAGATGTATCAGCATATATGTACAGATACACCATTTTCAGGAGGTAAATATGATCTGTTCGAGTATCAGTGGTCTTCCATATCGTTTCTGTATTCGAATCGCGCTGCTGCTTGCCACATTGGCCTTTCTGCCTCTGGCTTCTGCCGGTGCCTCAGAGGTGAATGTTCCGCTCACCGCGCCGGATAAACTGCCGGACGATCTGACCCAGCGCCTGAATCACCGTTTCCTGATGCTGGGCGAGATTCACGGGACCCGTGAGGCCCCGTGTGCAGCAATGGGACTCTGCCGCCTGATGTCCCGTGCGCATCACAAGACCGTGCTGTGTCTGGAGATTCCGGCAGACGATCAGCCCCTCATGGATGAAGTGGCGAAGACGGGCAATCTCGATCCTCTACAGCACTCCTCTTTTTTCAAGAACTGCGATGACGGGCGCTCAAGCGCCGCCATGGCAGATCTGATCCTGTCGGCGTCCCGCGAAGGGATCCCAGTATTTGCAATCGTCCCTCATACGATTAAGAGCGAAGATGACAGTGAAGAGAAGATGGCAGCCCGCCTGGGCGAGATAGCCTCTGCGCACCCCGGAGCATGTGTTGTGGTGCTTGCCGGTAACTATCATACGCGGGTTGAGGATATTGCCGGCGCGCCTGCCTCTTCATGTCCTTCGATGGCTCAACGGCTGGTCAGGCAGGGACAGGATGTTTTCTCCGTCGCTCTCGTGTCGAAGGGAGGCAGCGCCTGGTACATCTCTTCCCAGGGAGAGCCACCTGTGCAGATACAAACTCAACCGATGGAAGGCCGGACAGACTATGTTCTGTCTTTTCAGCCTGCCTCAGGCCACCGGGCAGCCCTGATCTGCAGGAGAACCGAGTTTTCGCCTCCCTGGCTGGGCCGCAGGCCTCCTGCCGCACTCTCAACCGGCGGCGATAAAGAGCTGGAGAGCATGTACGAGGCCGATCAGAGCGAGCGAAAGGTATGGCCTCCGTCTCAGGATGCCATCAATGGCATAGGCGAGAGAGACAGAAAGAGGCGCGCCGCTGTGATTCAGCTGCTGGCCGCCGGTGCTCTGAAGACAGCCGGAGACTATTTTCACGCCGCGATGATAATGCAGCACGGCGATGAGCCTTCCGACTTCATGCTGGCCCATGAGCTTGCAGTGGTGGCAGGCTTCAAAGGCCATCCCAAAGGCAGATGGCTGGCCGCCGCGTCGTGGGACCGGCTGCTGCAGAGGTTAGGCAAAGCTCAGAGGTTCGGCACGCAGTACCGCAAGACAGGAAAAGAGCCCTGGACAATGGAGCCTCTCGAAAAGGGTCTCCCCGATTCATTGCGCTCCGAATACTGCGTCCCGACTCTCGAAGAGAGCAGGAAGCTCCTCGAAGATATGAACAGCAAGCCGTGAAAGTCGGCAGATGAAACCGGGAGCAATGCTGTAACAGATATTGCAGCAGCCCTGCCATTGAGTCTGCCGAGCCGTGCCTTTTCAGCAGCCTGCTCTTTTCTTATTTCTTCTTCTCAGCCTGAATCACAGCCTGATCGATGGTATTCTGGATCCTTGTGGTCTTTGAGCCGTCAGCCTTTCCAACAAAGGCAGTAAGAGATTTTCCGCCTGGTGCCAGCACAGTAATACTGCGCCAGTACATTATCTCGTCATTATTGAGCCACAGCGGGAGGATTTTGCCGCCGCTCATATCAGTGGTTGCAATTGCCGCGTCGCTGGTTATGACCTTTTCATTGCCTCCACTGGCATCACACACAATGAGTTCGGTTCCTTTATCACCCTGCCTTGCCAGCATAAGCCTCTTTGAGTCTGGACTCGCAAAAAAGACTGTTGCTGTGCCGATATCACTGAGAGCTGCCTTTTCACCTTTCAGAGAAAGCCTGAAGAGCCTGTTCCGGTTTTCCTTGCCTGCTGTTTTCAGGGCTTCTCTGGATATGGATGCATTAAGAGCGCTGAAATATATTGACTCGCCATTTGATGAGACATCGAGCCACGATTCACTTGCAGTTGTGTAGGCAATGGGATGGAGCTTTCCATCAGAGATCTGCAGCCGTGCTATTTCTCCTTCATAAAATCCGGTTTCCTTATCTTTTTTCAGGATGTGGAAGACAGCTATCGATTTACTGTCAGGCATCCAGCGATGGACAAAGAATATATTGGGTACACGCCACTTCACTTTTCCCGTTTCTGCATCCAGAACAGTGAGGCGCGGAAGCTGCTCTCCCTTCAGGCCTGTGTCATCTTTTCCGGCAGCCTTTCCAGTAGTATCATCTGTTTCAATGCTGAAAGGGCTGAGCTCAGTATAGGATATCATCAGCGCGTCAGGCGACCAGAGGCAGAATCCCATTGTACTCTCGGATTTGCAGAGATTTCTTACATTTCTGCCATCAGATGAAGCTTTATATATGTCGTTCTTCACCACATAGAGGAGCTCATCTCCCTTCGGCGACCACTGGACCCATGAGGGTTCCCTGCCGTCTGATGCCTCATATAACCTGGAAGACCTCCCTGAAGCCAGATCCATCACATAGATGCCGTCTCCTCTGGGAAGAGCAATTCTTCCGTCAGGTGCAACGCTTACAGTGGACGGGAAGCAGCCTGAGATGACAAATACTGCAGTCAGTAATAAAAGGATCGAACATCTGAACTTCATTGAAATCCTCCTCATATCTTCATATTGCCTGTAGTCTGCCTGAAAAAAAGAAACCTGAACTTTCCAGGAGATTATACCAGAAAGATGTCTCGGTGATCAATGCAGTCAGGCTTCTGTCTCACACCTGAACATGCTCACTTCGGGGAAAGCTCCGGATGCTCCTGCATAATCAGGCCTCATACCGTCTCAAGTCAGGTCCTACAATGACTCTCTTGCCCATGCAAAGGAGGAAAATGCAGGATGAAATAAAACTCTTACTATACTCAGGATATAACTGCCGCTGTCTGAAAGGCACCTGTGGCGTTTGTCCTGAGCAGTATTAAAAAAGGACAGGCACCTGCGCTGCTATGGAGAATCTGAACAAAGAGCCGAAAGCCAGTGACGAAACTGAGAGTTTCCAGAAGTCTGAATCGCAGGAAAAGACTTCGGCGCCCCTTGGTGAGATTGTAATCATTACCGGTCTTTCCGGTGCAGGAAAGAGCTGGGCACTGAAGTGCTTTGAAGATCTTGAGTTCTTCTGTGTGGACAACCTCCTCCCTGCACTGATACCCAAGTTTGTTCAGCTCTGCGCCACATCTGATCTGAATCAGATTGCTCTGGTCATAGATATCAGAGGGAGAAGATTTTTCAAAGAGCTCATTTCTGCTCTCAAAGAGATACCGGATTACGGCTTCAGATACCAGATACTTTTCATGGAAGCCTCTGATGCCATGCTGGTGCGCAGGTACAGCGAAACGAGGCGAAAGCACCCTCTCGCCCAGCGGGGAAGAGTTATGGAGGGAATTCAGATAGAGAGGAAGCAGCTGGAAGAGATCAAGGGTCTTGCAGACAGGATAATTGAGACCACCAATCTGACACCGAATCAGCTTAAGAGAGAAATTACCAATCTTTTCTTCCCGGCACATGACGGCTTCCCCATCAATATCAACGTTGTAGCCTTTGGCTTCAAGTTTGGCATACCTCTGGATGCCGATCTGATGTTTGATGTTCGTTTTCTTCCAAACCCCTACTATGTGGAAGAGCTTCAGAGTCTTACAGGAAACAACGAAGCAGTGAAAGACTATGTGCTCCGGCAGAATCAGACAGACGAATTTCTCTCGAGGCTGTTCAGTCTTCTGGAGTTTCTGATACCCCAGTATATACAGGAAGGAAAATCCAGCCTCACTATAGCAATAGGCTGCACCGGCGGCAAGCACAGATCGATTGTTCTGGCCAATGAACTGGCTCGTTTTCTGGAAAACACCGGATACAGGGTTCAGGCGGAATACAGAGATCTGAAGATCCACTGATCCACGAGGCAGTTATGAATTTCTTCATACGAATTCTGAAATGGCTCTCCCCCGGCATGAAGATCAAGCGGTGGCTTTTTCTTTCGTGGATCGGGCTCTGTTTCTTTTCTCTGGGTCTTATTCTTCTGGCCAACCTCAGAACACCGATAAACATTGAGCTTGGAATCGTTCAGTTCTTTCAGGAGAAACTGGGAGTCCATATCTCTTCAACCATAGTCGACATCTTCTTCCTTCTTCTCGGGCTCTTTCTTATGTACTACGGTATCAGAAGGTGGTTCAAATCAATTTACAACGCCATTGTTCCTTATGAAGAGAAAAAGCTTGTCGAAGTGCTGTATGAGCAGAGACAGCTTGAAACAGGCTACAGAATAGTGGTTATCGGAGGTGGAACAGGTCTCTCAACACTCCTCCGCGGGCTTAAAAACTACACGACCAATATAACTGCCGTAGTCACTGTCTCCGATGACGGAGGAAGCTCAGGAAGGCTGCGTCAGGAGCTGGGCATTCTGCCGCCCGGTGACATCAGAAACTGCCTTGTTGCACTGTCTAAGGATGAATCAACGCTTTCCTCACTCTTTCAGTACCGATTTTCAATTGGCAGCGGTCTTGAGGGGCACAGCTTCGGCAATCTTTTTCTGGCGGCACTTAACAACATAGCCGGAGATTTTGAAAAGGCTGTCAAACTCTCCAGCAGAATTCTCTCAATCAGAGGCCGGGTTTTTCCCGCAACTCTGCAGACATCTGTATTATGCGCGGAGATGGAAGACGGCCGCGTTATAGAGGGTGAATCGAATATCCCCCTGGGTAAGGGAAGGATTAAAAGGCTTTTCTTCAGGCCTGAGGATAATAAACCTCTTCCTGAAGTACTTCAAGCGCTTAAGGAGGCTGAAGCTATCATCCTGGGGCCTGGAAGCCTTTATACAAGTGTCCTCCCAAACCTGCTGGTCGAGGGGATGGTACAGGCAATCTCAGAATCAAAAGCGTTGAAGATATATGTCTGCAATGTAATGACTCAACCCGGCGAGACCAATGAATTTACTGCTTCGGACCATATCAGGGCTCTCTTCAGACACAGCATAGACAGGATCGTAGATTATGTCTTCATAAACGATCAGATGCCGACTCTGCTGATAGATAAGTACGAAGCTCAGGGCGCCTTTCCAGTCAAGCCGGACATCGATGAGATTAAAAAGCTCGGTGTTGAGATATTTTCAACACCTCTTATTAATGAAACCAACCTGGTCCGACACGATTCAAAAAAGCTCTCCGAAGAGATAATCAGGTTCATTACCGAGCACAAGGCCCGCTCATATGCGCGGTATAAACCAGGTGAGAGCTGGAAGAGACTGCTGGGCTTCCTGGAGCGGTAAGGCTTCATCCCGCTACCCGAAAGCTGAGTCAAGCTCCAGAATATCCATCAATCTGACAGGATCCCAGGATATCCTGAATGGTTTCGAGGGAAGAAGAAAATCCAGATCGCCGGTATCCTGAAAGCCCGGTGGAACATGAGACCCATTCAAATCAGCAGGTAAGTAGATCCATTGCTTATATGCCTTTTCATCAGCCTTTTCCGCTTCAAGGAGAAATGCGCCGGCGTTGTCCTGATCGCCCAGAGCCTCATAAGTGAGAGATTTGCCGAGAAGTGCATTGAAAAAGCCATCACATTGCCTGAGTGCCCTGTCAAAAGCTTTCAGCGCCTCCTGATAGTTCTCCAGAAGATAATACAGGACACCCAGATTATACCAGAGCTTTTCACTCTTTTCCTCAATTTCCATAGTCCTGGAGAGACTTTCCTCACTCTCCTTCCTGTTTCCTCTCAGGAGCTCAATATGTGCCATCAGGATCCACGATCTCATATCCTGAGGAGAGAAAAAGAGTGCCCGCTCAACGCTCTTCAAAGCTTCCTCCAGATTGTCATTTTTCATAAGACTGAAGCTTCTGAAAAACCACGCGTGGTAATTCTCTGAGTCCAGCCTGATTGCACCTTCCAGATACTGGAGGGATTTCAAATACTCACCTTCTTTGAGATAGTAAACGCCAAGGTTTATCCATGTAAGCGTGTTCTTTGCACCTGCCCTCTTGGCCACGAGGAACAGCTTTTCAGTTCTTTTCCGATCGCCGCTGTTGTATAGTGCAGCACAATAGAACAGGAAATTATCGAGATTGTTGGGCCTCAGGTTAATATATCCGGTAAAATGGGCAAGAGCCTCCTTGTAGCTTTTCAGCTGATAGCAGGCAATCCCGCGAAGAAGTAAGACTTCAGCATCAAATGTCACATCAGTATTGATGTTCTTCAGAGATGTAAGAGCATCTTCGTACTGATCAGCTTTCAGAAAGAAGAAAGCCAGATGCTTTAGCAATGTCTCGTTATGAGGTTCAAGAGCTACTGCGTTCTCCAGGTCGGTGATGGCATCATCAAGCCTGCCGGTCTCTGCCAAAGCTATACTTTTCAACAGTTTGAGCGGTGAAAAGTATTGATCCATCAGATGGATCTGCTGATATGCAAAGTGGAACTCTCCAGGCTGCTTTTTATGAACATATATTTCAGCACGCTTTGTCAGAAGGATTATTGAGCGTTCATGATATTTGATTATTTCATTAATCGTGGCCAGCGCTTTATCATAATCCCCCCCTGCGCAATACTGATTTGTTAAAGCGTATTTCACTGCTATCTGTGCGCCTGTTTCACCTGTCAGTGTCTCATATAGCTCCAGACTGCGGGAGCGATGCTTCTGAAGCTCAAGACAGCGCGCTTCACCCATATGGGCAATGGCTATGCTCTCCAAATTTTCCAGAGCGTTTTCAAAACACTGCAGAGCGCTCCTCAGACGTCCTGCCAGCAGATTCAGCAGGCCCAGCAGGTTCCAGGCCCTGGAAGGCTCCTGCCTGAGAAAATCTCTGTCAGTGAATCGCTTCAATGCCTCATAGCATATGAACCGCATCTTTTCACGATTGCCTGTTTTCTCAAGAAATCTTATATAGGCAATCCAGGAGGCAATATCGCAGGGATAGTAACCGATCCAGTTCTGATAGCACTTTTCCAGCTCATCACGATCTTCGCCGTGCAAAGATGACTGGAGCACTTTTTCCCTATAGAATCCACTTGAACAGGTGAAAGAGTTGATGAACCATTCAAGATACTCCTTTGAGCGCTGAGGCTCACGTACATATTCAAAGAGCCTGCCCAGGAAGTATGAGCAGAACGTAAGGCTGGAGCTGAGCCTGAAGGCTTCCTGAAAAGCTTTTATGGCGTCCTGGTTATTCTTCATCTTCATCTCCCTGAATGCAGTTTTCAGGCAGTCGAGATAGTTCAGCTCCTCTTTCCTGTCTTTTTTGAGAAAGCCTCCCAGAAAACCACGCTTTTCATCCTTTTTTCCCGATTCTCTCATGTTTCGGGCCTGCAGCTGCTCCTTCAGTGTCAATGCCTCAGTGTCCAGCCTGTCGAGGGCAAGAGCATTTTCCACGCTTGTTTCTGCTTCATCAGGATGCCCCATGATATACTGCAAGGTAGCCAGCAATGTCCAGAAGCGTGACTCGTCATTCTCCTCCAGAAAATATGCAAGATGCTGAGCTGCATCAGTGAGGTTGCAGAAAACAGAAACTGCAGTGTTGATATCGCTGAAGACTTCTTCCTGTGGCAGCGCTTTGTCAACAGGAATGCTGCTTCTCATCTCTTCTCTGATCCTGCACCAGGTTGCACATGATTCTCTTAGAAAAAAATATTCCCAGTCATCAGAATGCTCAGAAAGGCTATTCAAGGCTGATGAGGCTTCTTCAATATAGCCGAGTTGTATGAGAGTTCTCACTTTAATGATTCTGACCGAATAATCAGTAACGCCTTCATTTTCTGCATCAGTAATGCATCCCAGAGCTTCCTCCCACTGATTTGCAAACATGAGGGTATAGGCTTTTTCGAAATATGCACGGTATTCTCCAGGATTGATGTCAATTGCCTTGTTATATTGCTGCAGGGCCCTGTCTGTATTCCCCATCTGTCTATAGCAGTTTCCAATTGAGATCCTTGCCTGATTAGCCTGTTCCTCAAAAGACATGGCTCTTTTGTAAGCATTGATTGCATCACTGTAGAAGCCCAGTTCATAAAGCGCATCGCCTCGGTATCTCCACGATGTCTGAATGCGCGGATTTATCTCTATCGCCTTGGAAAAGCTGTCTGATGCATCCTGATAACGTGCAAGCTGCATAAAGAGATAGCCTCTTCTGTCCCATGCCTCATCGCTTTTGGGATTAAGCTCGATAGCCCGGTCAAAGCACATCAGAGCATCGTCATAGCGCTGAAGCTCTGTTAAAACTCCACCTTTTCTGCAATATATCTCAGGAACATCATTCTTCAGTGCAAGCGCCTCATCAAAACAGGAAAGCGCCTCGTCGTGTCTGTTCAGCTTCCACAGCGCCACTCCTTTCAAAGAAAGGGCCTCCCAGTTACTTTCTTCAAGTATCATCACCCTGTTGAAACACTGAAGAGCATCGTCCAAGAGATCAAGATTTATCAGTAACGAGCCCTTCTGTATCAGAGCTTTGACAGAGCTTTTATTGATCTCCAGAGCCCGGTCAAATGTAAGAATCGCCTCTTTATAACGTTTCAGCGATCCCAGAGAGAGCCCCTTGTTGATCCAGTCTGTCTCTGTCAAAGCTTCGCGCGTCTCAGGCGGTAAATATTTGACGCCAAAAACCGTTTCATACACGTGTTCAATAAAGTCTTTAATCTCTTCAAAACTCTCGAAACGTTTACTGGGATCCTTTTCGAGACAGCACATTACTATATCTTCCAGAATTGCCGGAACTTCACAATTCAACACTTTTGGGCTTGCCGGCACATTGTTGAGATGGTTGTTGATCACTTCAAGCGGATCTTTGCTGTACATGGGATTCTTCCCTGTAAGCATCATATAGAGAACAAGTCCAAAAGAATAAATATCGCTTTTCTGACCAGCCTTTTTCATATCGTAGAAAAGCTCCGGTGCCATGAAGGGGAGCGTTCCCACTACAGCTGAAGAAGAGTCGTTCATAGAATCAAATTTTTGTTCAGATTCTTTTCCGGATGAGCCTTTCAGCGCTTTCTGCTGAGCCCCTCGCTTTGAGCTCTCATCCACTGCAAGCTCGTCAAATATCTTTCCCAGCCCAAAGTCGGTGATCTTGAGGACCCCATCTCTCGTCAAAAGACAGTTCGAAGGTTTTATATCTCTATGTATCAGGCCAAGTTTTTTAAAAGCATAATTCATACCATTGCAAAACTGAACTGCCAGATCTATTGCTGTTCTTACCGGCATAGCCTCAGCATTGATTCTATGCTCAAGATCAGTGCCCTGCACGTATTCCAGAAATATATATGGCTTCCCCTCAATAATCCTCACAAGCTCTGCAGTAACGATATTCGGATGCCTGTCAAGCTTTACCCAGATCTCAGCTTCGTTAATGAACTGTCTGATGGCAGGCTCGTCCCAGAGGAACCTTTCCTGAAATGTCTTGAGTGCATAGAACTTAACATCAACAGGGTCAAAAATGATATAGACAATGCCCATTCCGCCCTTCAGCACTTCCTGCACGGTGTACCGTCCATCGATGACAAGACCTTCTTTCCATTCCTCCCTCTTCATGGAAGGGGATGAGACAGTTGTGAGCTCATCATCGGAGATTTCCAATGCCTGGGCGCCGACAGAATGTGAGCCTGAGAGGCCTTGCAGGGTTTTTTCACAATATTCTGCAACGTCCTTGAGGGATGAAAAGACAGGCAGAAAAAGGATACCGCCCTTTATTGAGCCTACAAGAGGCTTATCAATATATCCTGCAGGTATGCGCGAACAGATCTCCTGGGAGACCCATTTGAAATCCTTTTCCACATTGACGCTGGTGCGAATCCAGAGCTCTGTTGCCGCCTCCTGAGGCGAACTGTCTCCATCAAATATGAAGAGGCGCGGATTGATCTTCCCTCCGTGTACATAATAGAGATGTTCATCATCACGCCACATAAGTACGAGCAGAGGAGTGTCTTCCTCTTTTCCTCTCGCCAGACGCACCGCAGTAGCAAAAGTAATACTGTTCCAGGACATCAGGGAATTACCGTCCATGAGAGAGAGCTCCAGACCTTCCTCATGAGCAGTGCATCCGCTTATCCTCACAAATTTTGACTGCAGTTCCCGCTCAACTGTTGCCAATTATCTTCACTTTCCTGTGTACATGAATTTACAATTGATAGTCAAGAGCATGAGTTACAGCACCTGCCTGTTCACAACTCTGATTCTATACGGCTGCCTTTTCTTTCAAGGCACAGTCCATAGCGAAATTCCAAAGATGGGTTACTCGATCCCTTATGATGCTGGAAGTCATGAGCTCCATCCTTTTTTCAGCAGTCAGCTCCGTGTCTCTAAGGTCTTCAGCACAGTCGTATAAAGCTGCCGCTGTAGCAGCTGAAAGGTCTCTGGTAATGCCGTAAGCTGCATTGTCGGATGAACAGGCTGCTCCCATCTCAAATTCATTGACTGACCCTTCCTGAAACAGCACCATATTTGAAGTATCCTTTATCAGATCGACAAGAAGAGGATGTTGAATAAAACTCTCAATGTGAGTCAGAATTCTCTCAAATATTCTCTTTCTCATCTTTTCCTGTTTGAGCTGCGCAACAAGAAAAAGGAGCGGCGCCCTGAGATAATCACTCGATCCTTTCAACGATGTCTCCACGTATCTAACAAGTCTGTCAATATAGTCTATGATTACGGCATTTAGAATTCTGATCGATCGATAAAGCTCAGTGTGCTCAAATTTATGGTGAGCTAGCGCCTGAGCGACCAGAGCCAGCCTTATGTCTTCAGGGAGCATTTTAAAGAATGGCGGAGCGATTATGAGCAATTTCTCATCCATGTCAGCCATTGTCCTCACCTTGAAAGGAGCTTCATCTCCTTCACAGGCATAAAGCCTTATGTTCTGTGCTCCGAGAAGAGGGGTGCAGACGTCGGTGAACTTTTTCAATAATGCCTCATCTTCAGGTGTCAGTTCTTTCAGTTGCGCCTTTATCGACTCCAGCTCACTGTCACTCCTTATCTCACAGGTCTTTATCTTCAATGAATCAAGTGTATTCAGGTAGAATCGGATCTTTTCATGTCCCTTTTTATCTCTGTCATCCATATACTGCTCCGCTCTTCCCGGGACTCCGGCTCCGTCCCCTGTCGGCCTGGTTCCCCTTCCGGTAAAAAACAGGATTTCGTCAATGACATAGAGAGCCCCGCTGTGTTTCTTCCTCCCGAAATAATCTCTGAGCTCCCTGAGGATTTTCTCATCGTCAGGGAAGATTCTCCACGATCCAAGCAGACTTTCCTGGAGCTTCTTATCGTCTCCCGATGTCTTGTATAGCTGTAATTTTATGCAATGACACTGATAGTTTTCTGGATCGAAAGAAAGAGCCTTATTAAGCACAGATTCTGCCTTTTCAAAGTTATCTGGAGAACTCCGGTAGAGTTCGGCGAGCTCAGTGAGAGAATGTACCATTTCATCCCTGCCAAGCTTCAGTGATGTCTTTTTCTCAAGAGTCTCAGCTGCTTCTTCAAAGCGCTTCAGATTGACAAGACACGCCTTTTTACCTTCCAATGCATTAATATGAGATGGCTCACGTGACAGGGCCACATCAAAGCAGGAGAGAGCAGTCTCATAGTCCCTGCAGGTATCCATCAGGCGGTGTGCTACAGAAAGACAGGTCTTGGATGAAGTCCTTGCAGTGAGAAGTTCACTTGCTGTGACAAGCTCCTCACAATCGAGGCTTATCAAAGCATCATAGGCAAGAAGCATCCTCTGCAGCTCAAACCTTGTCGTTTCATCTTCAGGATACATTTCAAACTGCTTCAGAAAGTATTCCTTCGCCTTACCGCTTTCCCGCTGCGCCTCATAAAGAAAGGCAAGTCTCTGAAGAGGGTAGTGCTCCTTTTCACCGTAACCTTCTTTGAATGATTCCTCATAGTTTTCAATTGCCTTACTGAACTCTTTCCTCTTTTCATAGTAGAGGCCGCGATGAAAGAGAAGGCGGCCGCTGTCGAGAAGACCCTTTTTCAGACAGCAGGTATATATCACCTCGATCTTTTCATCTATGTATTCATCTTTTTTCATGAAAGCAGTGGCAAGATATCTGACATTGTCAAGATCGTCTGGCTCTTCGGCAAAATGCAGAAGACAGATATCCAGATTCCTCCATCGATCCTTCTGAAGCTCCCGATACGCGGCACACAGGTGTTTTCTCAGAATGCTGTTCTTTGGATTCTGGCGGTATATCCTTTCATAGACCTCAACTGATTTTTCATTCCTCTGCATATGAAGCATGTACTCCTCACAGAGGCTGCTCTGATAGTTCCTGTTCCCAGGCTCAAGATCATAGAGCGCCTCTTTTACAGAGAGAAGCGCTTTCCTGTCATCTTTCTCTCTGTATAGCTTCAGGAGCTTCAGGAGAATTCTTGTCTTTATAGATCTGTCTGTAAGACTTTGATTAGATATGAGCTCCTGATAAAAAGCCATATCCTTCTCTTTATCTGTAAAGTATTCACCGACCTTTTCCAGTACCGCATATGCCTTTCTGCACTCCGGATCTTCCTTCAGAACTTCTTTGATAACATTTTCAGCGGATCCCCAGTCACTGATTTCTGCATACAGCTCACCAAGAACCACTCTATCCCTGATTTTCATGGATCCGCTTTCTCTTAATGCTTCCAGAATTTCTATGGCTTCTTTGTACTTTTTCTTCTGTGTAAGATCTTTTATATTCTGTGTCAGATCTTTGATGTTTTTTACTAAACCGCTGAACTCTTCCATATCTCCCCGTTTTTTTTCTTCTCCCATTGTAATACCACCCTCTTCTTTCGAAAATGTGCACCGGTAAATATTCGCTCAGATTCAGGGCCGGTCCTTTTCTATCTGTGAGCAGAGCATATGCTGTAGAGACTGCTGACCGGTCTTATGAACTGCCTGATAATATCATTTAACACGGCGTACCTTCAGTGCTGACCGGAATACCGGGATGAGAGAAAGAGCATCCGGCAGCGTTCACATGGAAGCTCCAGGATATAAAGGATAGAAACTCATGCAATAGAATTACACATAAAGGGAGGCGCGAGATATGAAACATCACAGAATGGGAACGCTCTTCATCACTGAGGCATATCCGCCGGCCAGGGGCGGCGTGTCCCGCTCATCGGGAAGAGTAGTGGAAGCTCTGGTGATGAAGGGCATACCAGTGGTTGTCTTTACGATCGATAGCTCTCTTCCGGCAGGGATGATATCCCGGAAAGATCAGGACGGCGTCACGGTAGTAAGACTCGGCCCTTTCCCTGAGGACGATATGACCCTTCAGCTTTCGGGAAATATTATCACAGAACTGGTTCATACATATCCTGTTGAGATAGTGCACGGCTTTTATGCTCTGTATCCCGGTTATCTGGCAGCGTTTTATGCCCGTTTGCTTGGCAGGAAATCAATAGTTAATGCCAGGGGAAACGATATCGACAGAGGTATGTTCCATAGCCGCCATTCTCATTTTCTCCAGTGGACACTTACCAATGCCGATGCCATCACCTGTGTGACAGGTGAGATGGTTCGTAAATGCGCAATTCTGTCCGGAAGAAAAGATATCCTGTATACTCCCAACAGCGTAAACGCAGCAGTTTTTAAAGCACTGCCTGATTCTGCAATACACAGAGAGAGGCTTTACCTCGGCAATGAATTCGTGGTAGCGTTTTCTGGAGAGCTCAGAATGAAAAAAGGCATAACTTTCATTCTGGATGCCTTCCGTGAGCTTTCCCTGTCAGACAATTTCAGACTTCTTATCATTGGAAATATCAGAAAGACTGATCTTCCGATCTTCGAGAGATATATTAAAAAGCACAGTGAATCAGAGAAAAAGCTTATTATTACCGGGCATATCAGTGATGACGAGACACTCTGCAGGTATTACAACATGGCTGATCTGGTGATCTCTCCATCCCTGTGGGAAGGAATGCCCAATTCAGTACTTGAAGCAATGGCTTGTGAGCGGGTGGTTCTGTCCAGCGATGCCGGAGGTGCCGCCGACATTATAACAGACGGAATAGACGGATTCATCATAAGACGGGGAGATTTGCATTATCTCAAAGATGTGATAGAGAAAATAGTAAAGAAATCACCTGAAGAGCGCGAGAAGATAGGGAAATGTGCCAGAGAGAGAGTTATCACTCACTTCGACGGAGAGAGGGAGATTGCAAAGTTAATGCTTGTCTATGAAGCAGCATTGACCGGCTCACTCCGCTCGCCTGTTTACTGACCGATGGCCCGGCACCGGACGTGGAGTCAATCAATCACACCTCAGACTTCAGAAGGACTATTGAGCGCCAAAGGAAAATAATATACCGTATTCAGAGCTGTCAAACTCCCTGGAGGTTTTTATGAAGTATTGTGCCAATTTCTGCATTGTCATTATTCTGTGCCTGACCCTCACATCCTGCGGGAAGATCTCAGGTGATAAGAAGGACAGCTCTGCCATCCCACCTGCCACATCATCTACGGAAGCAGCGGCAGAGGCTGAAGCTCTGACGATATCAGACTCAGGCAGCACCATTCTGTGGACAGTAACAGAAAAGGGAGCACGTTATTCTGTCAAAGGCGGACAGGGCGAAACTGCTGCAGAGATCAAGATAGAAAAAGACAGAGTAAAAGTATCCGATGGAAATGGGAAACCGATCTGCAAGATAAAGAAAAAGGATATCGGATGCAAGGTCTATGACGGTAATGATCAGGAGCTCTACCGTATCAGAAGCAAGGAAGGCGAGCTCAAGATCAAGGATACAAAGGATAATGAAATAGCCCATATCAGGAAAAAAGGCGATCAGCTCTCTGTGAAATGCTCTTCGCCCTGCAAGGTAAAGGAAAGTGGAGGCACAGTGGAGATAAACGACGAAAAAGGCGCTCTGCTGTTCCAAGTGACCGGACCGGTCAAAAAGGAGGAAGCTTGTTTTCTGGGCATTACTGCCATGGATCCGGTTCATAGAATAGCACTTCTTGTTTTCTACAGAGAGGTGCACTGATATATCGAACATAGTTCGCTTCGCTCACATGGGTATTCCGAGACATTTGCCTCTGGCAGGGCAAGGAGTAGTATTATGCAGAGCAGGAATGAGAAGTGTCTTGAAAGTATAGGCTTTCTTACACTTCGTCGATGCGACAGAGATGCAGTATATCACTGTGCATATTGTGGGAAGCCCGTGTGCGAGGAGCACGGACCGCATCTTCAGAACGGCCAGATATCCTGTGTCACCTGTATGCGGGAAAAAGGAGAAAAACCTGAAACCGTAAAGGATACTTCCAGCAAAGAAAGCAGCCGGAAAGCTGAAGACGGCTATGAGACCTACTATCCTGGCTTGTACTACGAACCTTATTACGACTATCACCCTTTTTCACTGAATGACCATCAGTTCAATGAGAGCGATCATTCTGCCCTGTCTGCAGAAGCACCTGACAGAGGACAATACGAAGCCGGTTTTGAAGGGAGTTAGCACGCTCCTGTGAAAAAAACATCATCCATTTCATTGAAAGAAAGCACAGTAAAAGGAAGAATACTCTTCTATGCCATGGGTTCAGGACTGGGACACCTGACTCGTACGCACTCCATTATAAGGAAGCTTAAAACTCTGTTCAATGGAGATCTGACTGTTCTCACCAATTCGACCTATGCCCCACTCTTTGACTTTTCCCCTTATACTCTTCACTGCATTGATACCGCAAAAGCCGGAGCGCCATCAGTTAAAGAGACAGTTGAAGGCTATATCAGGGGCTTTAAACCCGACATAGTTGTGGTAGATACATTTCCAAGAGGACTTGCCGGGGAGCTTGCGCATTTCCTGCCCGATCTTGCCGCCAAAAAGGTTCTGATTGAAAGATTTCTGAAGGTGGATTACCTCCGACGCTTTTCAGTTTCTGATTTTATCAACAGTAATTTTGACAGGGTGATATCTGTCGAGCCGGTGACGCAGCACGATGACGATAAAGTCCCTACATTTCTTGCCTGCCCTGTCCTTCAGAGAGATTGCAGCGAGCTGCCGTCTCGCGATAGTGCACGTCAGATCCTCTCCATTACCGGACAGAACAGGGTAATTCTCTGTGTCATCGAGCGGATACAGAAAAAAGATGCGTCTCTTTACACTCTTCTCTGCAAGATATTCTCCTTCATCAAACCCCGTGGCTTTGAGCTCCGTTTTGCCTCTGTCAATAAAGCGGATGAAGAGGAAGAAGAGGAGAGAGAGAAAAAAGAACTCTTCACATACCATTTTCCTCTCATAGAAGTGCTTCCGGCAGCAGATATCCTTATCGGCCCATCCGGATACAACCTTTACTATGAATCCAAGGCTCTTTCAATCACGTCACTCTATCTGCCGCAAAAGATGATGTATGACGATCAGTCGAAAAGAGCCGGGGATGAAGGTATTTCGGACCCGGATGCACTTCTGAAGCGACTCTCGGCATTGATCGACAAAGCGCGCTCCACGAAGAAGCAGCAGATAGATTACACCAACGAAGCTTCCAGAACGGCTTCCCTCATTATAGAGCTCCTCCCTGCTGTGAAGTGACCTTTTTTATCGCTGCATCAATTCTGCTGTTCTCAATGATAAAGTCGTCACAGTAATGGCAGAAATCAAATCTTACGGCTTTCATCCTCGCTCGCATCTCATTATAGGCCTCACCGCAGAAGATCTCACCTATAGTGAGGTCGAGAACGTTGCCGAGAGGATTGATCTTTCCACGGGACATACAACACAGCGAGACCGAACCATCCCACGCTATGAATGTATGAAGCCACGGCACATAACAGAGATGCTGTTCATAGAAGCCCAATGAGTATTTTCCTTCTTTAGCCAGGTTTATTGTGGTCTTTTTCCTTCCGAAGGGATATACAATGTGCTCATCAGAGGAAAAGCCGGAAATCTTACGGTTTTTAATTATCTCAGGCACGATATCATCATTGTATTCACGAATCTGCTTCTTGGAAAGGCTTGTTCTGTCTGTCTTCTTTGCATCAACCGGCATCACACAGACTTCATGAATTCCCATCCGGCCTGCCAGAGTTACTATCTCAGGAATATTCCGGAAATTATCCCGCTGCAGCACTGAATTTATACGGAACTTGGTCTTTCCACCTTTCTCAGCTCTTGCCGCATTGAGGTTTCTGAGGCCCTCCATCATCTTTCTATATGCTCCGTTGACTCCTCTGATGGAATCGTGAAGACCCTGGCGTGAGCCATCGAGCGAGAGAGTGATGCTGTTGAGCTTCAGTTTTATAAGTCTCCTGGCAATTTTTCTATCGATCATCGTACCGTTGGTGGTTATGTTAACCTTGAATCCTAAAACCCTGGCTTTTTCCAGAATCTCCAGGATATCACTGCGGAGAAATATCTCGCCTCCGGACAGGTGAACCTTCAGACACCCCAGCGCCTTCAAATCTTTCAGGAGTTTCAGAAGTTCAACTGTGGTGAGCTCTGGCCCACGATCGGTTCTCCAGTAGGAACACATTGAGCACTGCAGGTTGCAGCGGGGTGTAACTTTTATCTTGGCACATCGGAGAACGGGAGGAGTCTCGAGGTTATCCAACCCATTCCTGAAGAGCTGGAATGCTTCTCTGTCATCGATCAACTGTTGAAGGTTATACACTGGCAGCCGCCTATCTGCACTTCTCAAGATTCCGGTAAAAATGCACAAAGAGTGAAACCAGAGTCTTTCCGGTTATGAGATTTTCAATACCCTGCTCTACCCTCCCTGATCGGCCTTTCGTGCTGCGATAGGGTGCTGTTTCAGCCTGAAGGCGCACGATTCCCCCAGAAAACTGAATTTTCCTTATTTCAAGACCGGCAACAGTTACCGCAGTTGAAAGAAGTGTGGAGATCTTCGAAATGTTAGGATAGCTGTCTCTGTCTACCTTCAGAATGAACTTCATGCTTTCAGTGATCGTCTCTGTGACCTTTGTATATTTCCTCTTTCTCTTTTCTGACCGTTTGACAGACTGTTCTATGGATATCTTGAATACATTTCCGTCACAAAGCTTTCCTTTTGTAGAAAACCACTTATCAACGTAACGGGAGCGGGAGCTTGAGGCAAATAAACCGGAGCTTTCACGGTCCAGCATCTGGCCGTGCTTCTGATACCCCTGCAGATCGATCTCAACAAAGCATTCAGACCCTGGTTTAATGTCCTGCCCTATTATGTTGAATAGAGCGCGCCCAAGCTCTATCCTCCTGTTTTCCAGATCCCGGCTTGTCATTGTGGAATGATAGATCAGAGCCGGAAGCAGGAGGAAAAGAATTACCAAAAAGAAGGGGGCAGGTATTCCGATCAGCATGAAAATGAAAGATAAAAAGGTGAGAATTCCTGCAATCCACAGAAAAGTCCTGGCTTTTCCCAGATTCTTCTCTATAATCCGATCATAATACATCAGCTCATCCAGGCGCGACTTGATCGAATCTACAGTGTCATTGACAGAGAAGCAGAGAGATGGCATGCCTTTCTCCAGGAAAGATGTTTTATTCTGTTAATCTTTGCACCTTGGTGAATAATTCCTTCTCTAAATGACAATCCTGTATGAGCCGTAGAAAACATTGTTTATCAGAGGGTACTGCAGAGTAGATGAGAATTATATACTGTATGATGGAGAAAAGAAGACTCCTCTATGTAACTTTTGATGTTGTGCCCTCGCCTAAAGGGGCCAGCACCCATATCATAAGCTTCCTCGAGGCTTTGAAAATGTTTTCGGAAGATGTGACTCTTCTCACTCTAGGAAGTAAACCGGGCATCGAAGAAGCATTACTTGGAGGTGTTCGCCATCTCAGAGTCGGATTTGAAGAGCCGCATCTTTTTAAAAGAATCGAGCTCTTCAGATGCTATCTGGACTCACATCTGAAAAAGGGATTTTATGACGTGGTTCATTTTCGATCTATATGGGAAGGCCTTACAGTTCTCAGGCTGAAAGCAGAACTGGGATATAAGACACTTTATGAGGTAAATGGCCTTCCTTCAATAGAGCTGAAATATCATTACCCTAATCTTGCTTCACAGGCGGCGCTGATAGAAAAGCTTAAAAGAACTGAAGTCTGGGCTCTCAGACAATCAGATTGCATAATAACTCCGTCAGGAGTCACTGCGGAACTGATAAAAAGCGCCTCGGTTGAAGAAAGCAGGATACATATCATTCCAAATGGAGTTGATATTTCTGTTTTTTACCCTGAAGAGCGGGCACGCTCCTCTCCCACACTCTCCCTTCTGTATACAGGTACAATGGCACCCTGGCAGGGTATTGGAACACTTATTGCTGCTATGATGATAATAAAGAAAGATTTACATGTGCATCTGGTCATTCTGGGCTCAGGGAAAAAGCAATGGAACAGGGAGTGCAGAAAGCTGATAGAAAAGGCACAGCTTGAAAAACAGATTACCCGACTCCCTTCGGTGCCCCACAAGGAAGTTGCGGGATACATCCGGAAAGCTGATATCTGCATTGCTCCACTCGCCCTCTGTGATCGTAACACCATCCAGGGTTGCAGCCCGATAAAGATCTTTGAATATATGGCGTGCAGAAAAGCTGTTGTTGCATCCCGTATTGCAGCAGTGGAAGAGATTCTGACTCACCGTCTCGATTCACTGCTTTTTACCGCTGATGATCCGGAGAGCCTTGCAGAAGCAGTGCTCACCGCCTGGCACGACAGATCTCTCAGATTTCAGCTGGAAGAAAAGGCATATCAGAAAGTAATATCTCATTACTGCTGGAATCATGCCAGAGCAAAGCTTCTGGAAGTATATCGTGAAGTGATGAGTGCATAGAAGAATTTGCTTCATCAGATACAGGTACAGCAGCTTGCGTTATTGATAAATCTTCACAAGAGCCAGAATTTCTCTGTATTTCGGGATGATCCTGGATGTAAATTCACGGAACATGTCAATCTGTTCTTGCCGCTCCTTAATGAGGACCTTGATTGCAGTTGAAGAGAACTCAATCCAGTCCTCCTGCGCCATGAAACTCTGCCCTCTGTTCCTGAATGTAACCCTCGTGCGCATAACGACCTCTCTACCATTATCCATACAGTCAGGACAGAATTCCATTCTCCTGAATACCCTGTTACCGCAGTGAGGGCATTCCCTTGTGAAGCGAATGTTGGAATCTGAATATACTTCATATGGATCATTTGACGCAAGCTTTTCAGGATCAAATGAGACTTCTTCAATATCATCGGCTCCTTTTGTTTTCAGCCCGAATACATCTCTTCTCATCTTCACTGCAATTCCTGAAGAGATGGCCTTTTCCGTTACTATTCTGGGATCAGCTGCCGCAGCTTCTTTAACAGCCATCAGCTTTGAATGAAGAACTGAATCTGTTCTTTCAGGTTTCGATGAGACTCTGGACATGGGAACAGGTCCATCCATAACAGGCCTGGCGCCGTGAGGGGGCATTGAAAGACCTGTGGAAATAGTCTGCCGGACCATCTTTTCACTCTGCTGAATAAGTGAGGGCTCCATATTGAGAGCTTTCATCATATCAAGGAATCGCGACTGCCCTCGTGCCGTGGAAGATGCCTGTATGAAGTTATCTATGAAGAGAGATTTCAATTCAGGATCTTTCTCCAGGTTCCCGACGAAATGTTTGAAATAAGTCTTGCCCTTGGTGCCAAGCAGACTGTCATTGAAGATGTCAAATAATGCATCACGTGTCGATTCCCTCGAAAATACAGGAGCAAGGGTGGCTTTGAGAGCTTCTTTTCCAGTGCCGCCAGCTGACATCTGTGTCAAGGTTCTTACGAATTCTTCGCGCAGATCCTGTGAAGATCTGATGCCGTTCGAAAAGGCTGAGAAAACGCTCACACCCTGCGGATGGGTAAGAGAGCTCTGGATCGTGTCGAGAAAACTGTTCCGGATCTTTGCATCACTTCTTACAGATCCAAGAAAACTCACCATCTCGATTCTACCCTTTTCAGAACCAGGCACACGGGACATGAAGACCATCATCGATGAAGAGAGCTCTGGATCGTGAGAGACGGAATTGTACAGGGAGTATAAAGATTCCTTCGTGTCTGGTGATTTTTGAGCCTTGTTCAGAATGGCAGTCAAAGATTCCCTGGCAGAAGCGGTATCAGAACTTCGCAAAAAGAGCTCTGTAAATGCATTCTGTCCAGCCTTTTTATCAAGTGAACTGTTCAGCGATTGCACAAAGGAGCCCTGGAGCTTTGTATCTTCTGATATGAAAGACATCTCCATTGAGACAGCAATTGATCCCTCATAAGTCTTCGCAGCCGATGCTCTTGTCTGCAGCAGCGCTGATGCCATATTCGGATCTTTTGAAGCACGATCATTTATCTTCTCATATGCAATTTTCCCTTCCGGAGTATTTAGAGATTTAACAATCGTTTTCATTACATCAGCAGAGGCCTGAGGATCACGGCTCACATTGGCAGACGCTTCCGTGAATGCCTTCAGCCCTTCAGGGGTCTTTGTCGCAGAGGCAAGAGATTGCGTGAAAGACGTTGAAGCCTGAGGATCACGGCTCACATTGGCAGACGCTTCCGTGAATGCCTTCAGCCCTTCAGGGGTCTTTGTCGCTAAGGCAAGAGATTGCATGAAAGACGTTGAAGCCTGAGGATCACGGCTCACATTGGCAGACGCTTCCGTGAATGCCTTCAGCCCTTCAGGAGTCTTTGTCGCAGAGGCAAGAGATTGTGTGAAAGACGTTGAAGCCTGAGAATCACGGCTCACATTGGCAGACGCTTCCGTGAATGCCTTCAGCCCTTCAGGGGTCTTTGTCGCAGAGGCAAGAGATTGCGTGAAAGACGTTGAAGCCTGAGAATCACGGCTCACATTGGCAGACGCTTCCGTGAATGCCTTCAGCCCTTCAGGGGTCTTTGTCGCTAAGGCAAGAGATTGTGTGAAAGACGTTGAAGCCTGAGGATCACGGCTCACATTGGCAGACGCTTCCGTGAATGCCTTCAGCCCTTCAGGGGTCTTTGTCGCAGAGGCGAGAGTCTGGGTGAAGGCGGCAGAGGCTTGAGGGTCCCGGCTCACGCTGGCGGAAACTTCTGTCAATGCCTTCAGCCCCTCAGGGGTCTTTGTCGCTAAGGCGAGAGTCTGCACATAAGCCGCAGAGAGCTGAGGATCGCCCGAAATAGAGCCCAACATGTCGCCAACAGCCTTTCTTCCCTCCGGTGTCTGCAGGGAGGTCTTCTGTAACTGGATAAACTGCTGAGATGCATGGGGATCTTTGGAAGCCTTCTGAAACATTGAAAAAAGCGTATCTTTCCCTTCAATCGTTTTCATTGACTGCTTCTGCCGGCCTGCAGAAGATTCAGCTCCCTGTATTGTTATGCCTGAGCCTGCAGAGAGCATAGGAGTTTTTACTGTATCAGGCTTTCCTGAGCCTGTATTCTGTGGAGTCGATGCCTGGCCGACAGCGCCTTTTCTGAACAGTCTCTGGGCTTCCAGAAAATCGGCAGGCGGCTGAACATACACATTTTCTGAAGGGATTTTCGCCTGCAGGGAGGAGGGATACAAAGAAGAGACAACGTCCTCTGAAACAGGCTTTTCTCCCTTTGCAGAAGGAAGCCTGATGCTGACAAGAGAGGAGAGAAGGCCGTTATCAATAGGCTGCTCTTTATGTACCGCAGCAGAAACAGGTGAGGATGGAGCCTTTGCAGTTCTCCAGAGCACTGGAGATTCGGGTGAGAGAAGGCCTGTCTTCTGATGAGCAGAAGGGAAGTTAAGATGCTGTCTTGAAAAAAAATCTGTCCTATCTCTTGAAGCAGAAGATTTCTCTGTTAGAAATACTGAAAGATTTGCCAGACTGGAAGAGAATGTCTTTCTATCTTTCGAGCCAGTGCCTGGGCCGAGGTTGAATATCAAGCGCTCATCTTTAATGGAACGCTTTGTATGCAGAAGCAGATTATCACAGTATGTATGAAAGCGCTCGCGTTCATTGGAGTCACAGTTATGAAGACTCTTAAGATCATAAAGTGACTTTCTCAGAGATTTCCTTACATCATCTCCCCTGCTTCTCTTATCTGCAGCCTCCTCTGGACCTCCCTGAGAAGCCTCATTCCTGAATGATAATTTGCCATAATTCTGTGCTTTCTGCACAACCTCATTATTAAGATGACTCAAATCATCGGCAATTCTGTTAATGAATCCTGTGACCTCATCTTTCTCAGCAGAAACAGGACTCTGGTCAATCCATTCGGATATCTCATCTCTGCATTGTGAACTCATCTTCTGGTATATCCTGCCGGAAAGAAAAACAGAAACTCTTACATTATAATCCTCATCGGTTATTACTTCAGTGCGGAATGGACGAATATCTGCCGGTTTTTCCTTGATACCGACCTGGCTTTCGACACGTTCTGTCTCTTCAGATACGGCAAAGACAGATGAAAGTGTCTTATTATTGATCAATCCAAAGTTCATATCAGCACCCCCGGTGAGTTTCAACTATATTATAGCATGAAATGAAAAGCTGGAAAAAGCCTCACCTAATCGAAAGGGAGGATAACGAATCCTCCCTTCAGATATAATTGTGCCTGGAGAGAGTTACCTCATTGTTCCTGCAGCCTTCATCTCCTTAAGCATTTTCTGATAGTTATCTTCACTTATACCTGTCTGACCATTAGCTCTTGCTTCCAGAGCATAATTCTGATAGACCTGCCACTTTGCCTTGGCCTCAGGAGTCATCCTGCTTTCATTGGCTTCAAAAAAGCGCTTGAGATCATCATATTCCCTGCCTGCAGCCTGATTATCGGCATCGGATATGGCATCAGTAATAAGCCTGTATATCTGATCTCCTGTGATTTTGCCTTCAGGATTCTGCTCCTTCAATGCCTCAATGGCCTTCCCTGCACCGGCATCTTTATAACGGGCCTCTTTCATCTCTTTCTTCATCTCATTGTAATCATTTGTATCAATTCCAGTCTGACCTTTCTTCTGGGCTTCCTGGACGTGCTTTTCATAAACTGCCCATATTGCCCTGGCATCAGGTGAAAGCCTCTTCCAGCTGGCTTTGACAAAGTTCTGCAGATCCTTATACTCTCTGCCTGCAGCCTGATTGTCAAGGTCTTTAGTGGCATCCAGAACAAGCTTCTCTATCTCATTACCGGAGATTTGACCGTCAGGATTCTTCCTCTTCAACTCATCGATGGCCTTCCCTGCCCCGGCATCGTTGTAACGAATTTTGCCAGACTCTCCGGGCTTTCCAGGCTCCTCAGGTATTCCAGGCTTCTCAGGTATTCCAGGCTTCTCAGGTATTCCAGGCTTCTCAGGTATTCCAGGCTTCTCAGGTATTCCAGGCTCCTCAGGTGTTCCTGGCTCCTCAGGTATTCCAGGTATTCCAGGTATTCCAGGTATTCCAGGTATTCCTGGTATTCCAGGTGTTCCTGGTATTCCAGGTATTCCAGGCTTCCCAGGCTCCTCAGGTGTTCCTGGCCTCCTGGGCTCACTGGAGTCTTTCATCTCCTTTTTCATCCTGTCGTAATCGCTGATATCTATACCTGTCTGGCCCTTTCTTTTCGCTTCATGAACGTATTTATCATAGATCTCCCAGACGGCTTTGGCCTCAGGGGACAGTCTCTTCTCATTAGCCTCAACGAATTGCTTGAGATCTTTATACTCTTTTCCTGCTGCCTGGTTATCAGCATCGGCTGTGGCATCCAGAATAAGCTTGTACATCTGATCGCCTGTAATTCTGCCCTTTGGATTCCTGTCCTTCAGAGCTTCAATTGCCTTTCCAGCACCGGCGTCACTGTAACGGGTTTCTTTCATCTCCTTCTTCATCTTCTCATATTCACCCGCTTCAATGCCTGTCTGACCTTTGCCCTTCGCTTCCTGAACATACTTATCATAGATTCCCCACACAGCTTTGGCATCCGGTGATAACCTATCCCAGTTGGCTTTGACGAATTTTTTAAGATCATTGTATTCTTTTCCCGCAGCCTGTCCGTCTGTATCCTTTGTGGCATCAATAATCAGCTTTTCAATCTGATCAGCCGATATCTTACCATCAGGGTTGCTCTTCTTCAATGCATCTATGGCCTTTCCAGCTCCAATATCCTGATATTTCATCTCTTTCGGATCATTGTGAGTGTGCTCATACACAGGCTGATTGTTGTCATCATAGTAAATGAGCTGGTATTCATCTGTGCTCCCGTCGTGGTTGACGACTGTCTTTTCAGAATCATCATCCCCAGGACCGTTCTTCTCTCTGACAGGCCTTCCCTGATTGTCAACAGAATATGAAGTTTCAACTCCATCCTTTTCTCTGGCGCAGGTCGTTCCCTTTCTCTCCAGAGTTTCTTTCTTCCCATTCTTATCGGTCTTTTCTATCTTGACATCACCGGGATTCTTCTCGTTATAATGATATTCTTCCCTACTCCCATCTGATTTTTGCAGAGAAACGTTCACATTGCCTGACTTGTCCTTTGTAATATGAACGGTGGCAATGACCTTCCCGTTTTTATCAGTCAGCTCATGTGTGCCGGGCCCCAGCTTCTTCTCGAGCTTCTGTGCATGTGCGAGGCCTTTTTTGAGCTCCATATAGAGCTCTCTGTATTCCTTCTTAACCTGCACGGCTTCGTTATTGTCACACTCTTTTCTCGCTGTGGCTCCTTCAATGATCCTGTCTGAGAGAGGCCATGGAAATATACATCCAAGATCTTGTGAATACCTTGCTTCGCTGAGTGAATCTGCTGCCTGCAGAGATGTATTCAGATAAGCAATATTCTGAGCCTTTTCAACCTCGCTCATCTGCTCCAGCTTTTGTGCCGGCGCTACTTCCTGCAGCTCTGCAATCCGCCCGGCTCTCCGAGCTTCTCGCACTTCCTGATATGCCTGGAAATCAGCTGTTCTCAGCATCATACTGCTCGTGATATCCATAGTCCCTCCTCCTGGCCCTACATTAATTTTGTTAACATCTATTTTGTCTGCATTCTGATTGTATTATACCACTATTCTCATTAAATTGTAAGAGGTCAATTCTGAATGCTGAAGGTAAATAAAGGGTGTGCAGGCTGATATTGTATGATTATCAATTATTTTCATAAATTTTCTTCAAATAACTCTCAGTTTAAAAAACCATTTTCCCATTATGCTTTGCCAATGTCATTCCAGAGTATCAGAAGTGTTCTAATCCTTCCAATGAGGTCTTCCACTAGTCCAAGCATTTCATCTGCCTTTCCGTAAAGGCCTTTTGCCCGCCTCAAATGCTCTTTTTTCCCGTTATTAACGAAGCTTTCCATTTCCAGAAGAGCTTTCAGGTAAATCCAGAATATCTGCCTCATGATCTTTGATATATCAAAGGCTTCATTGAATACACGGGCCTGCTCTCTGTATTTCGACTGCATTGTATTCACCCTATCTGCTAATTCATGCAGTTTTTCAAGAGCATTATCATCTTTTACCGCACCGCGCTCCAGATTATCACACAGCTCATCCAGATATGACGATACAAACGAAGGCTTATGCGGAGTCGATGATTTCAGAAACTGTGTTCTCCACCTTTTCAAAGGCTCCAGCTTCTTCTCTATCTCTTCAGGCGCGGCGTTGATAAAAAATTCCCTGATATACTTTTCTGATCGCTCTCTTCCTATGAGCGGCATCAGGATGTTGCGATAATACTGAATTGACGCCTTCTGGAATGCCTCAGCTGAATCATCAGCCGACGAGGCCTGTATGAAGTTCTTCGTGGCCTCCCTGATGTTTTCTCCCATCAGCGTTGTTACGATCCGTTCCAGAGGAACTGCATCATCACCTTCCTGTTCCTGCTCAAGAAAGCTTTTCAGAGTCGGATCGAGCGAATCTTCAAAATACTTTTTTATCTGCGGGAGGGTGAAGCCGGAGTCCTGAAGCTCCTTTATCTTTGAAAGACGTTGAATTGTCTCTGGCGGGAAATAGGCAACTCTTCCATCAGTATTGCCCTTCGCTTCACGGGGATTTCTCAGTGGTTTGGGCAGTATCCCCAGTGTAACGTAATATTTGATCTTTCTGTCTGAGAGCTCCAATCCCAGTTCATCAGATTTCGCGAGGATCTCTTCAGAAGTATAATACTGTCGTGAAGTCATATATTCAGATATCCTTTATCATTTCCTGACTCTCTTTCAACACCAGTTGAAGAGAAATCAGCATCTCTGATCCCTCTTCCACCAGATCACAGGCTTCCTTCAGAAGAGTTTTTTCTTCGCATGCCGCATATTCTTTCATCAGGCTTACACCGCGTCTGAATCTCTGAAGCATCTCCAGCATGGAGCTTCTCATCGCCTCAGTTCCTTCAGGAGAATATGATAAATAAGTCCTGTAAATCTCATCGAGATCTTTCTGCAGGCTTTCAAGCGAAGGAAGTATATTACGACACGGAAGAGAGCCGCTGTCAAGTCCTGCGGCAATGCTTTTCATATACGAGCTGAACTGGGAGTGCAACTCTATCTCAGGAAATCCCTTTGTTTTTTTGTACTGCATTTTATTGTCCACACTCTTACTGTAAAATAAATGCAATATCGAAGCACTCAGGCTTCAGTCATCTGGCTCAGCCAGTCCTTATGCTCCTGAATGACATCTTCAACAGCCCCGATTATATCTTCTGCTTCTTCAGCCTTTACTATTGCACGTTCGAGAAGCTCTGAATCATCATTGGACATATACTTCCTTATATCTTCAACACTCTGCATATAGAGATTCAGAGACTCCAGCATGAAATCCCTGACCGGCTCAAGCCCTGCAGGCGCATTTCCGGCAAAGCTCTCACGTATGGTACTTATATCATCGCTGATTACAGTCAGTGCATCTGAAAGAGCATCCTTATCATATGCCGGTTCACAAAGCAGGTGATCTCCGAGAGACTTGATGTATGTTTTCAGATCCATCTTCACAGGTTCATTTATCTCCTGAGCTCGCCTGCTCTCCTCATCAAGTGTGAAACCCATTTCTTCCATGGTGTATCCTCCGCTGGTACATTTTCCTGGAACATTTCGAATAACTTTCTTTCTTGTCGATAAAAAACCTCTCATAACAAAGAAGAATTTGCAGTTCAAGAGCCTGTCTTGAACATAGTTCGCTTCGCTCACAATCAGGATGTTGGAATAGTGGAGTAATGCAATACTGGGTTGAGGGAAAGTGCGTTCTATGTGAGTGCTTTTATATATTTCGCCCATTCTTCCACCCTCCGGCCTGTCCCGGAGGGGAGTGCAGGCAGTATTCCGACGCTCTACCATCCCCTCCGGGGGCAGGTAAACAGCTTTGTTACAATGTTTCTATAGAGTTCCGAGACATCTTTACAGATTCTTTACATTTCCCGTTATGGATTTTACACTCAAATGGTATGATGATGTTGAGGTTCCGGAAACTTCAATCATAATAAACGGAGGTGCCCCATGCGCACAAAGTTGATTCTTGCTCTTATGACAATTTCATTAATCATCGGATCGTTTGCTGCTTTTGCACAGATTGTCCCTGACAGCACAAAGGAAGCCATCATCTCAGCATCAGCATCACAGAGAATGAAAGTGCATGAAGCTCTGATTAAGAAATACCCAAATCTTCCGGATGACACGTTCCTGTTTCTTGAAGACACCTACCCGCACTTTACCACACGCTTCCTCAGAATGAAGATCTCAGAGCTTCAATCGATGGACAGCAGAGCAATGGCCGATCTTTACAGGAAAGTCTCAAAAGAGATGGACGACAAATATGGAGATGCAAGATCCAGGTTCAGAAGAGAATCATTTTCACTGATAAATGACAAATACCCTGATGCACAGAGAGAGATGAAAAGCTGGAGAGACAAAAATGGCATCAGAGTGAACATTGCAGAATATATTCAGGGGAAATACCCTGGATTCAGAGCTGATTGTATGCAGGTTATAAGAGAAAAACACCCGGCTTTCTTCATGACTCTCATCAGGGATGCCATTAGCACTGTAATTGAAAAGGATCCAAAGCTTCCCATTGAGATAAAGATGGAAATATCAGGCACTTTACAGGAACAGTCTCCAGAGATATTTGCTCAAATTGCCAGAGACCCCAGGGCAATGAATCCCATGAAGTTCAGGGAAATAGTCCGTGCTAACCCGAAGCTCGCAGCCGCCCTGTTCGATAAAATTGACAGCCGGTTCGGCTCCAGGATCCGTGAGGTTAAAAGATCGGTCATCTCCTCTCTGATAGAGAAAGACTCTAAAGAGCTCTTTTCACTCTGCAATGACCTGCTCTCGATGATAGAGATCAAATATCCTGATCTGCCCAGAGAACTGGTGGCAAAGATCCTGGAATCCAGAAAAGAGTTCGGTAAAGAAATGCGGGACAGCCACAGGGAGTTCTTCAGAGATCTGGCAGAGCATAGAAACAACAGCTTCCCTTATCTTTTAAAGGATCTGGCAGCGTCGGTTGATAAAAACAATCCTGAATTCCGGAATAAGATGAAGTGCTCATTGGAGCGTGAGTTCCCAGGCATTGATAAAAAGACAAAGGATTTTATCGACAGAAAATATCCGGAGCTTAACAGCACAATAGTCCAACTGCTGAAGTAACATGACTGATAGAGTCATGGGGGAAAGAGGCCATCCTGGTGGCTTCTTTTTTATTGCTGATTCAAGAACGTCACTTGACAATGTAGACAGTTTTTTATAGTATGTAAATGGGCATGATGCTGAAAAGAGGAACGCTGTGGAAGCTGTGAATCTGTTCCCGTTCTCCTGCATTAAGAAGACCTCTGATATCATTGCTTCTTCTGTGTCTGGATGACCAGACATGGAAAGTCCACATTCAGAGCGTTTATCCCTGTCAAAGATGCTCCCCGGGAGAAAGAGCCTTCGATTGATTTTCTGGTAGCCAGGGAAGCTTACGCAAGCGTGCAGACTTCCCACTGAGATGAACCAACAGTGACTGTTGCAAGAGAGGAAAGGCCATCGTGGAGGCCTTTTTATTTTATAGATTCATGGATTGCAGTTATAAGTATCTTCTCATCAATAGGTTTATGTATGTAATTTTTTACATTGGTGAATTTGACTTTCAGCACTTTTAAATCTATCTCTTCTGCTTTTGAGACGAGGATAACCGGAATATCCTGAAGCTCTTTTCTGAAGAGGAGGTTCCTGCCTGATATATAGCCAGGAAGTGAGATATCCAGAAGGACGAGATCAGGGATGCCTTTCTTTATACACTCCATTGCCTCCATGCCATTCCTGGCAAATACCAGGTTGAATTGATTACCCAGCGATTTCGCTACAGTTTCCAATTGACGCGCATCAACTTCTTCATCTTCCACAATCAGAATAGTCTTCATGTCTTCCCACCTCCCCTTACATTATACACATTAATCTGTATTTTTGAAAGAACTATGGCAACACAGCACCCTCTTTCTCTGCAGGGTGCTTAAGAAGACCTGATCACTCCACAATGCTCCAGGCTGTTGTGCAATTCTGTTTATGCCTCAGGCCAGCATCTGCAGCTCTCCTGACTGTATGAGATCTGCCGGGTATTCCAATATGAAACAGGTTTTCCGGACCCGACGAAGTCTAGAAGAGTCCTGATATTCTTCCTTTTTCATCAATATCTATTTTAGCTCCTGCAGGCACCGACGGGAGGCCCGGCATGGTTCGCATATCTCCACAGAGGGGATAGAGGAACCCGGCTCCTGCAGAAGCCCTGATGTCTCTGACAGGAAGCCTGTAGTTTTTCGGTCGGCCTTTCCACCTGGGTTCGTGGGAAAGAGACAGGTGGGTCTTGGCCATGCAGACAGGCAGTTTATCAAATCCAAGCTCTGTATAGAGCTTTATCTTCTGGAGAGCCTGAGGAGAATAATCAATTCCATCGGCTCCATAGATTGTGGTGGCAATGATCTCCATCTTCTCCCTGATTGGCAGATCAAGACCATACAGATATTTGAAATGGGAAGGCTTTTCTGCAGCTTTAACGACTGCCTCTGCCAGAGCTTTGCCTCCCTCGCCGCCAAGCGCCCACACCTGGCTTAATTCAGCACTTTCTGCTCCTGCATCAACGGCTATCTTACGCAGTGTCTCAATCTCACGATCTGTATCCTGAACAAAGTGATTGATGGCTACTACTACAGGAACTCCAAAGATCCTTATATTCTCAATATGCTTTACCAGATTCTCGCATCCTTTTTCAAGCGCTGGGATGTTTTCCTTTGTCAGGTCTTCGGGAAGAGGCTTTCCAGCTATGACCTTTCCGAGACCTCCGTGCATTTTGAGCGCTCTTATGGAGCTGACAATGACTGCAGCGTCCGGTTTGAGACCGCTGACGCGGCACTTGATGTCCATGAACTTCTCAGCCCCGCAGTCTGCCCCGAAACCGCTCTCTGTGACCAGATACTCAGTTGATGGCAGCGCGATAAGATCTGCTATTACAGAGCTGTTTCCGTGGGCAATATTTGCAAATGGCCCTGCATGGACCATGCAGGGAGTATGTTCGATTGTCTGTATCAGATTCGGCTTGATGGCATCTTTCAGCAGTGCCGCCATGGCTCCGGCGCATTTCAGGTCTTCAGCAGTTACGGGTTTCTTGTCAAAAGTGAATCCGATCACAATTTTTCCGAGTCTCTCTCTGAGGTCACGCAGATTTTTCGCCAGAGCAAGAATAGCCATTACTTCGGAAGCAACAGTGATATCGAAGCCGGTCTCCCTGGGATATCCGTTCTCTTTACCTCCTAGACCGACAACTACCTGCCTGAGTGCCCTGTCACTTACATCGACCACTCTGTTCCAGAGAATGGAGTGAGGCTCAATGCCCAGTTTGTTGCCGTGCATCAGATGAGCATCTATGAAGGCTGCCAGCAGATTATGAGCCAGCCCTACCGCATGCACATCTCCGGTAAAATGGAGGTTGAAATCCTCCATCGGCAGAACCTGTGAGTATCCACCGCCGGCAGCGCCGCCTTTAATGCCAAAAACAGGCCCGAGAGAAGGCTGACGTATTGCAGTGCAGACTTTCTTCCCTATTCTGGCAAGTCCCATGGAAAGACCGATAGTGGTAACAGTCTTGCCTTCACCAAGAGGAGTAGGAGTGATTGCCGTGATGACAACATATTTCCCCAGTTGCCTGTCCTTAACCTTATCACTTACTGCAAGAGAAACTTTAGCCTTGTATCTGCCATAAAGCTCCAGATCATCTTCAGCTATACCAAGTTTTGCGGCGATTGCGGTAACAGGTTCCATTCTGGCAGACTGTGCAATTTCCAGATCAGATGGTACCGAGACGGATGCATTTCCCATTATATTTCTCCTCTCTGTTTATGAAGTTTTGATGTTTACTCTGGCATCTTCGACAGGAGTCGAGCTCCTCATCTCTCCATATGCAATAAGCACTGACTGGGCCAGAAGGGCAAATACAGGTGTATGAATAATTTCCACAACAAGGTTTGTAACGGCTTTCCACATCAGTGGAACACCAAAAAGAATATTGAGAAAGTAAGGAACAAGCAGGACTTTTGTTATAAACTGCCCTGTAAATACTGCAATCAGAATCGTCCAGATGGATATTGCACGACTGGCATGCGTTTTATGTACAAAGAGAGCAGGAATGAATCCGGTCAATGCAGCCGTGATGGTGAAAAAAGGAGAATATGGCCCTGTGGGCCATAATGGGAAGCCCAGAACATCACTGACAGCTCCTACAATGGCTCCAGACACAGGACCATACAGGAAACCAGCCATGATTATGGGAAAGCCGGCCAGACTCACGATACCTACAGGGAGATGGACCGTCAGCACTCTCCTGAATAGAATGGCCATGGCAATGAGCAGAGCCATTCCTACCAGTTTCTTCGTGGTCAATCTCATTGTTGCCTGCCTTGCATTAATCCAGTCAAATACAGAAATCAGATTCTTCAAAATATGTTTTATCCCTCCCACTTGCCGAACTGAACTTGATCTTACATCTCTTTTATGGCATAATATAAAGACCAGAAAATTGAGAGGTGACTTATGCAGATTCCAGATTCTCATAATCCGCTGACTGTTTCAGAGAGAAGGATGCATATTATCAGTAAGCCTGCCGAATCCGAAGAGGTTATAACAGATTCCTATTCACCTCAGACCCGGTCTGGAGAGAAAGGTGGCTCAGGGAACTGGTTTACCAGGATCCTGGACATAAGAGTTCCAACAACCACACCGAAGATTACTCCGGAGAGGCGCGATGAGATACTGAAACTCATTCAGCCAGGTGATATTATCCTGGAGACCAATAATGCCTATCCGGGATGGCAGCGCTTTGAAAAAGTCACCCTCAATTCAGATTATACACACGCAGCAATGTATGAAGGCGATGGCAAGTTCATTGAGGCCACTACAGGTGATCCTTCCGGCAAGGGCGTGGTGCGCAATGACCTCAAAGAGTATCTCGAAGGACATATTCTTGTCGAAATAATACGCCCTCCATATAAGACGCCTGAGGACAGGGAAGCGGCGCTGAACTACTGTCGCGATCAACTCGGCAAGCCCTACGATTCAGAGTTCAGCCTCAAGGATGATAATCAGATTTATTGCGCGGAGCTGGTATACGGAGCTCTCAATGCCTGCCCCAACAAGATTGAAACACCGCTGAAAAAACTGTTTTCAAAAGAAGCAGTTGCACCTGACTCTTTCGAGCAATTGAAGGGCGGACAGATTGTCTACTCTGATAACAGCAATTTCTGGAAGAATATGGCGAGCCATTACCCGGTGGCACTCGGAGCACTGGGAACTGCCACGGCAGGTGGAATGCTCCTTGGCCCTCTTGGAGTGGCAGGAGGCTTTCTGGGAGGACTGCTGCTCTCTATCTCTGTGGGGAACAAGATACAGACCGGAAATTTCGGACTGAACGGATAGTCTCTGGTCATTGCTGCAAAAGATCAACAGACAAGTCCAGGCAGCCTTGATGGCTGCCTTTTTCAACCTCTGTATTCCATTAGTTCATCTGGAGTACATCAGATTAGGCCCCATGATATATGTGATGATATCCAAAAGGATGATATGATCATGATGAGCTGCTATTGTGTGAGTATCCCTGAACAAAGAAAGCGGTGGATTGAATATGAAGCCCAGAATAATGATAGTAGACGACGATAAGGACTATGCAGAAATGCTCCGGATAACTCTCGATCTTGCAGGTTATCGAATTCATTCGATATTCAACAACGGCGTGGACGCGATTAAATATATTGAGCGGGACAGACCTGATATCGTACTGATGGACATTGTACTCGAAGACAATATCGACGGAATTGAGGCTGCAGGCAAGATAAAATCATTATATGACATCCCGGTGATATACATTACAGCCCACTCAGAGGATACACTTCTCGCCAGGGCAAAAATTACCGAGCCATTTGGCTATGTTCTGAAGCCTTTTAAAAGTAAAGAGCTGAAAACTGTCATTGAAATGGCAATATATAAAGCTAAAACCGAAGCAGAACTTAAAAAGCATCATGAGCATCTCGAAGAAATGGTTGCTCAGAGGACTTCCGAGCTGAAGTCCCTGAACATACAGCTTCAGAATGAAATAGAAAAGCATAAAAGAACTATGAAGCAACTCAGCAACTCACTTAAAGAGAAGGAGATCCTTCTCAAGGAGGTCCATCACAGAGTCAAGAACAATCTGCAGACAGTCATAAGCCTCCTCCGGCTCCAGGACAGGGCATCCAGGGATGAACTCGTAAGCGAGATTCTGAACAAATGTCAGCAGCGGATTCATTCGATGGCGCTTGTGCACGAAAAACTGTACCGTTCAAAGGATCTGGTTCATATTGATCTTGAGCACTATATGCATACGCTTCTGGATCACCTTAAGGCGACCTTTACTCTCTCCGGTCCCCTGCCCATCATGAACATCTCAATTCAGAAGATCCCTCTTATGATGGACAATATAATATTCTGTGGCCTGATCATATCAGAGCTGGTCTACAACTCCATCAAACACGCCAGGCAGGAAAAAGAAGATCTTATCATCAATGTGGAACTGAAACAGTCTGACGATACTGTGCAGCTCAGCGTGTGGGATAACGGTCCTGGACTCCCCTCTTCACTGGATATCAGGAACTCTGAAACACTCGGCCTGCAGCTTGTTCTGATTCTGGTTGAAGAACAGCTTGGAGGCCATCTGGAAGTGAACAGCACTCACGGCGCCGAGTTTAAAATCACATTCAGAAGCGCAGAGAAAAATGAAGAGAACCCTCTCTTCATCGAAGATATTGAAAACAACCTTTCAATAGAACCTGATGCCATATCGCTGTCAATGTAGGATTCAGCTCAATCTCTCTCCACATCTGATGCAGAATCTGCTTCTGGCACGTAATACTGCGCTGCATCTTGGACATACCGAGATAGCCTCTCCTCTATGCTTCTGTTCGGGTATATAAGTGGTTCTGTCTCCTCCCTTGGCGACTGCCAGCCTGGATGAAGGAATATTTCTGATTTCATCTCCTTCTGATAGACTCATCAATGCCATTCTGAACTCCTTTGCATCTCCATATCTGATATCCGGGTCCAGCTCTGTAGCCTTTTTGAGCACTGCTGCAAGACCTGAGGAAAGATCCTTCAGACGGGGAAACGCAAACAGAGGCACTTCGCCAGTTGAAAGATGATATAGTGTGGCTGCCAATGCATATATGTCGGAGCGTGGATCTGTCTGACCGCCTCCCAGATACTGCTCTGGTGCCGCATAACCTTCCGTTCCCATGGCGAAGGTATCTGAGCTCTTATGTGCCTTGAAGATTCTCGCGATCCCGAAATCCAGCAGTATCAACTTCCCGCCCGGCGTCAGTATTATATTACTCGGCTTGATATCCCTGAAGATGACAGGAGGCTTCTGGACGTGAAGATAATACAGCACTCTGCAGAGTTCAATGCCCCAGTTCACCACTGTTCTTTCAGGGTAGGGCGAGCCTCTCTGGCGCAGATGCCTGTCAAGATCTGAACCTTCAATGAACTCCATAACCATGAAATGGCTTCGGCCTGATGAAAAATAGTCAAGAACCTTTGGAATATTAGGGTGAGACAGGCGCAAAAGCATTACGGCCTCACCTCTGAACTGTTCAAGAGCTCGAGCCTTCTCTTCAACGCTGGTGAACCGTTCCTCCATCTCTTTGACAGCGAGCCTTCTTCCTGTCGAGATATCAACTGCCTGATAGACACAGGCCATTCCGCCTTCACCGAGAACTTTTACTACTTTATAGTGTCCATTCAGGACTGTACCGGGTAAAACCGCCATGCAAAGGCACCTTCTGTCAATCATGTTGTGCCAAGGACTATAACTCACACTGTCCAGGCATCCCATAGCAGTCAAAACTCCATTGTGTGAGTATATATCCTTCTCCCAGAAATCCTGAAAGACCTTTCTTTCTGTCAAAGCATAAAGATGGAAGATAACGTTGAGATCACAATATATGACTTCGCTCCTGCAAAATGGAGGGTTTATTTCACATTTCCACGAAATTCCGGATATTCAGAATTCTGATCCGGTGAACATTGAAGGAGGCTCCATGAATACAGAAAAGCAGCATATCCGTTATAAAACAATTGTTTACATCATCTGCCTGGTAGCAGCTCTGGGTGGTCTGCTCTTCGGCCTGGATCAGGGTTTTATTGCAAACTCCCTGGAGACAATTGAAAGACATTATAAATTCGGCATCGAAGGGGGTCAGCAGTATTCCGCAATATTGGCCACCGGCGGCATAATCGGGGCTCTGCTTTCAGGCATCTTTGCACGTTTCCTCGGGCGGAAGAGAAGTCTGGTCTTTGCAGGATTCATCTTCACTGCAGCTTCAGCATATTCAGCTCTTCTTCCTTCCATTGCAATACTGTCAGCCTGCCGATTTGCACTGGGTTTCGGAGTCGGCGTCGCATCATTCATCGTACCGCTCTATCTATCTGAAACAGCACCGGCCAAGATTCGCGGCTCAATGGGAACACTCTTCCAGCTGATGATAACGATAGGCATATTTTTAATATCGCTGTCAAATGTGTTTATAGCCAGAGCCTTTGTAAATCCAACTACATCGCTTCCTCTGATGTTCCTCACAGTAGCGCTTTTTGCCGCTCTGATGTTTTTTGGAAGCTTCATTCTTCCAGAGAGCCCGCGATGGCTGATGCTGAAGGGAAGAAAAGAGAATGCCATTGAAGTTCTGAGAAGAACTCTTAATTCAGAGGAAGAGATCAATAATGAAATACAGGAAATTGAAGAAGCTCTTCACGGGCCGAAGGGAGCCGGAATCGGAATAGTATTCAAGGGGTATTTCTTCAAAGTTCTGGTAATCGGAATTCTGCTCCAGGTGTTTCAGCAGCTTGTGGGTATAAACATGATGATTTACTATGCTCCAACCATCTTCGGATATGCCGGCCTGACAGGCCTGCTGGCTATGATGACAGTACCAACCGTCAATATGCTCTTCACGTTCCCTGCAATCCACCTCGTGGAAAGATGGGGAAGAAAAAAGCTGTTATATGTCGGAGCAGCATCGATGCTCATTACAATGATAGCAGCAGGCATTGCATTCCAGTCTATCGGCACCGTTTCTGATCCGTCAATGATAGGCGGAACACCTAAGATGATTCTTTTAATCTCAGTTATCATCTACATTTTTGGCTTTGCTGTATCGTGGGGCCCTGTAGTATGGCTTGTCTGCTCAGAGATATTCCCTCTTGAAGGCCGCGAAGTCGGCATGACAATAACCACTATGGTCAACTGGACTTTTGCAGGACTGGTAATGGGCCATGCGCTTACTTTTATGAAAACGTATGGAAATGCCTCAATATTTTACCTGTTTGCCACATTCTGCGTCCTGGCGATTGTGTTTGTTGCACTGTTCGTGCCTGAAACAAAGGGGATCACCCTCGAAGAGCTAGAACTGAACCTTAAAAATGGCGTTAAATTGAGAGATCTGGGAAACGTCAATAACGCAGCCTCTCCGACAGAATCAGAAGCATAACAGACCTGTATTTTTCCAGATTACGTGGTATTGATGGCAGAAATCAGAATCATTGATGATACTCCCTGACAAGAGGCTTCTCCTCCCCGCTTACTGGCAGGGCTTTTCTCTTTGCGCTTACTGGTAGCTTGACTGTGATGGGCTTTCTATTGAGCTTTTCCCAGTCTTTCAAAAAATTCTGCTGACTTTTTGCAGTAAATTTCTGAATTCCTTTTATTATGCTCATAATCACTTATTTCTCCCTTCACTTCCATTATACAGCTCAATGCCTTATTAATCAAGCTATCATCGTCATTTGAGAAACATCAAGCTGAAAATACCTGAAGATGAGATTATCGGTTTTTTCATCGACGGTAAAATATACACTGGTTCACACGTTCCGGAAGATAATGCAGAGATAGAGATATTTCCCGCAATTCTGGGCGGCTGAACTGGATTCAGGAGAAGGCTTTTTCCACCCTGTTGGAGAATAGGAACTGCATTCACTGTATATTCTGGAGTGTGATGGGAAGGAGAATACGGCTATGGAACGCAATGATGAGGGAACAAATTATCTGGAATCATTTCATAAAATAGCAAAAGCTCTCGGTTCGACTCTTAAATCTGAAGAACTCTTCACCATTCTGCTTCGCAATGTTGCGGAAACAATGGAGATCAAGGCAAGCACTCTGATGCTTATCGATGAAAGATCAAGTGAACTGAGACATATTCACAGTCATGGCCTCAGTGAAGAGTATCTCTCAAAAGGCCCCATAGACCTGGACAAAAGCATTCTGGACAGAGAAAAAGGAACAGTGACTCAGATAAAGGACGCTGCAAACGATGCAAGGATACAGTACCGTGATGCAATGAACAAAGAAGGCATTCATTCGGTACTTGTGGTTCCCATACTCGTCAAAGAGAAAGTAATAGGGGCTCTTCAGCTCTATACAGAATCTGCAAGGGAATTCAGCAACGATGAAATTGGCTTTGTATCGTCACTTGCAGAAATGGGTGGACTTGCCCTGGAAAATGCAAAGCTTTATGAGCAGAGAAAGGACAACAACAGACTCTACTGGGAGCTTGCCAAGGCGATGAATTCCAGCCTGAAGCTGAATGAAGTGCTGGAGACTGTTGTGAAGAGAATTACAGGAGCTCTTGATCTGAAAGGATGCGTGATAAGACTTCTGGACGATAGAAGAAGAGTGCTTGAACTGATGGCTTCATATGGGCTGAGTGAGAAATATCTGAAAAAAGGCACTATTGATCTCGACAAGTCATTTATTGAACCGCTTGAAGGGAAAGTGGCTTATGTTGCCGATGTTGCATCAGATACCCGTCTTCAATATCCAAAGGAGGCGCATGAGGAAGGCATCGTATCAATCCTATCTGTGCCAATGAAAGTCAAGGATAAGGTGGTGGGAGTCATGCGCCTGTATACAAACCGACGCCGCGAGTTTGATGATGATGAAATGACCTTCATCTATGCCCTGGCAGATCTTGGAGGCATCTCTGTCGAAAACGCACTGATGTTTGGAAAGATAAAAGACGAATATGATCAGTTGAGAGACAATCTCTGGAGCTATCGCTCCTGGTTCTGATCAGAATGAGCAGCCTGACTTCAGCAGCATAACTGTAAACTGATTCAACAACTGATAATGTATGGAAGGGAGCTTTGCTCAATGAATGGCACGATGAACGCTGTCGTAAAAACCCGGAGAGCTCCGGGGGCTGACTTTCTCGTATCCCCCATCCCCTCGCCAGGTCCTCGTGATGTGCTGGTAAAGGTAAAAGCCACCTCTATCTGCGGCACAGATGTGCATATATACACATGGGACCCCTGGGCAGATTCCAGAATAAAAAAGGTCCCGCAGATTCTGGGCCACGAGTTCGCTGGAGAAGTTGTGGATACCGGAAGTGAAGTCAAGCACATAAGAGTCGGTGATACAATCTCGGCCGAGACACATATTCCCTGTGGGGAGTGTATACAGTGCTTGACAGGCCAGATGCATATATGCAGCAATCTTAACATACTGGGTGTTGACATTGATGGATGCTTTGCAGAGTACGCCTCTATCCCTGAGGTTGTATGCTGGAAAAACAGCCCTGACATTCCTTTTGAATATGCATCAGTTCAAGAACCGCTTGGCAATGCCGTATATGCCACACTCGTTGAGGATGTTGCAGGCAAGTCGATAGCGGTGATCGGTGAAGGGCCTACCGGATTATTCGCCGTAGGGGTGGCACGTATATCAGGCGCAACTGAAATCTTTGTACTTGGCAGAAACAGATTCAGGCTTGAGATCGCCCGCAAGATGGGTGCAGACCATATTATCTTCATCGATGAAGTTGATGCAGTGGACTATGTAATGGAAAAAACAAAAGGAATCGGCGTGGATGTGGTGCTTGAGATGGCCGGCGCCCAGCAGGCAATCGATCAGGGATTGAAGATAATAAGAAAAGGAGGGCGCTTCAGTGCATTTGGCATCCCTCCCGGCAATGTAAGGGTGGATTATGCCAACGGCATCATATTCAAAGGTGTTACACTTTATGGAATAAACGGCAGAGAGATGTTCAAAACGTGGTTCAAGGTAAGAAATTTTCTTGCCTCAAAGAGACTCGATATCTCTCCTGTTGTTACACACAAGCTCCCACTCTCAGGTTTCAAAGAAGGCTTCAGTGCTCTCACGGAAGGTGACCGGAACTGCGGGAAAGTCGTTCTTATCCCATGACATGCAGCTATGCTGAGAGCTATTCCCCATATCCGAAGGTGGAGCAGACAACGTGTTTCTATAGAAGTTCCAAGATTTGATTATGGAGGTCAGAATGGAAAAGTATGCTTTTATCGATGAGGAGATGGCGCGCCTGAAAGAAGCCGGTCTGTACAATCGAATCAGGACCATAGAAAGCCCTCAGGGAGCCAGAATTATCGTAGATGGGAAAAAGGTTCTGAATATGTGCTCCAACAACTACCTTGGATTTGCAAATGATCCTGCGCTCGTGGAAGCGGCCAAAAAAGGGCTGGATAAGTTCGGAGCAGGCCCCGGCGCGGTGCGCAGCATTGCAGGAACAATGTCATTTCACAATGAGCTTGAAAAGAAGCTTGCAGATTTCAAGCACGTTGAAGCAACGCTTTCTCTTCAATCAGGCTTTGTCGCAAACCAGGCAGTAATCCCTTCAATAGTTCCAGGTGAAGAGGACGCCATCATCACGGACGAGCTCAATCACGCATCAATTATCGATGGAGTGAGGCTCACCAAGGCGAAGAGATTCATATACAGGCACAACGATGTAAGCGATCTTGAGACAAAGCTCAGGGAAGCACAGTCATTCAGAAAAAAGCTCATCATCACCGACGGAGTCTTTTCAATGGATGGTGATATCGCACCTCTCGCTGATATCTGTGATGTTGCAGATCGATACGGCGCCATGACAATGGTTGATGATGCCCATGGAGAAGGTGTGCTCGGAAAAAACGGCAGTGGCATAGCCGATCACTTCGGCCTGCACGGCAGAATTGATTTTGAGATAGGCACTCTGTCAAAAGCCTTTGGTGTTGTGGGAGGTTTTATATCTGGAAAGGCTGTAACCATAGAGTTCTTGAAACAGAAAGCCCGCACTTTTCTCTTCTCGTCAGCTGTAACACCGGCTGATGCCTTTGCATGCATAGCTGCAGTTGATATTCTAATGAATTCTGATGAAAGGGTAAAGAAACTCTGGGAGAATACAACATATTTCAAGGGCAAAATGAAAGAGATGGGCTTTGACACAGGTGTGTCTCAGACGCCTATCACTCCCGTTATGCTCGGTGAGGCAAAAACTGCTCAGGAGTTCTCCAAAAAACTCTTTGAACTGGGCGTTTTTGCCATGGCAATAGGTTTCCCCACAGTACCAAAAGGTAAGGCACGTATCAGAGTAATGATTTCGGCTGCACATAACAGAGAAGATCTGGATTTTGCATTGCAGGCTTTTGAAAAAGCCGGTCATGAGCTTTCCATACTGGCGCGATAATGCCGTTGTTAATGACTGAAGCGATCATGGGAGCAGGTGAACAATAGGGGAAATTGATTATACAGCGGTTCAGAAAGAGATTTCAAGAGCTGTTATTCATCATCTCGATGGCTGTGCTCGGGCTGCTGGTGGGAATTGCCATTTCCTCATATCACACAATATGTATTCGTTCGTGGGAAGGATTCTTTCTCAGACCCTGGGTCGGACTGCTGGTTGGTTTCTGCTCTTCCCTCACCCACCTGCTCATATTATGGTTCATCGACTGGCTGTCGAAAGGCAGATACAGAAAGAGACCTATCCTCCACGGGCTTCAGTTCACTTTAATCATCTATCTCTATCTGATGGGTGCTGAGTTTGTATTCTTTCAACACAGGATTTCCGAGGCATCGCACAGGTACTGGATACTGTCTCTCTCACTTCTCTCCTTCATCGTCAGCACCCTTCTCTTCATTTACTATAGACTGATTGAGGTAATATACACCCAGTTCAGTATTCTGGAAAAGCTGCACTTCGGAATCATAGAATCACTGATTACTGTGCTGGAGGTGAAAGAGCCATCAAAAAAGGGGCATTCAAAGAGAGTTGCAGAGGGATGTCAGCATCTTGCGAAGTCTCTGAACCTCATTCCGGAGCAGACGAATAAGCTTAAAAGAGCTGCAATGATGCACGATCTCGGAAAGATCGGCATAGATGACAGGATACTCCAGAAAGAGGGAACTCTCAGCGAAGATGAACTCACTGCAGTCAGGCTTCATCCCATCATCGCCCAGAAGATACTTGCCCCTCTGAATGTACTGGCAGAGGAGACTGCAATTATAAAGGCATCTCACTTCTTTCTGAACCTTGTCAACATGAGAGAAAAAGAAAATGAAGGAATACACAGCTCACTCGAGTCATCTGTTCAATCCATATTTGCCTACTCTGCTGCGGCAGAAGGCATTGAAGACCTCCCAGTTGAAGCACGGATCCTGTCAGTGATTGACTTTTATGATACCCTCACCCACACAAGGCCCAATAAAAAGGTGTTGACATCCCGGGAGGGACTTGACGAGATAGAGTCCGGAGTTGGGACGCGCTTTGACAGAAGAGTAGTGGATGCTCTGAAAAGTCTGGTGAACAGCAACAAATGGCCTGGAGACGACAGGAACACGGACAACAGTGATTCCTCCTCCTCATCGGAAGATGAAATATTGAAAGAAGTCAGAAAAACCGCGAAAAAACTCAACATGCTTAACAACTTCTATCACTATATGGGGGTTGGCCGACACAACCGCCTTCGCGCACTTTTTCTGTCACTCTTTTCCGGGATTCTCCTCGGAATAATCCTGGGAGCCACACTCTATGCATCAACGTCAAACCCGATCTGGGTGCGTCTCTTTATCTATCAGGGTCTTGTTTCAGGTTCCTTTGCATGGATTATCGGCTACACTCTGGAATGGAAGCTGGCCAGAGCTTTCCCGGAATCATTCCTGTCCGGTCCGGGAGGTGCTTTTACAGCCTTTTTTGCTTCAGCCGTCCCTTCCAGCCTCATATGTCTTGTATATTACATATCTCCCCAGTGGCCTGTAGAGTTCCATTTCGATATGCTCTGTCTTCTTTTCATAATATGCAACTGCACAATTGCCGGCATAACAGGCGCCCTTTATCGATATCTTCAGGACTCTTCATTCAGGTTGCTGGAAGATCAGACCAGGCTGCAGAAAGCATATTTCGACCTGATCTGTTCTCTTTCATTCGCACTTGAGACACTTGATCCTTATACAAGAGGTCATTCAGAGAAGGTGAGCACGCTGTCGCGCGCCCTCGGAGAAAAGCTCGGCTTTACTGATGAAAGACTCGAAGAACTGGAAAAAGCAGCTCTCTTTCACGATATCGGAAAGCTTGCGATAAGCCCTTCAATCATAAAAAAAACCTCCAGGCTCACTGATGATGAATATAATATCATCAGGACTCATCCGAGCATTGGCGCTGAGATCCTCGAGCCTGTCAAGTATTTCAGTGAGCTCTCGCCATTCGTGAAAGCCCACCACGAAAGCTACGACGGGAAGGGTTATCCTGAAAGAAAGGAAAAGGAGGGGATTCCGCTCATTGCAAGGATAATCTCGATAGCAGACTCATATGACGCCATGGTCTCAGATCGCTCATACAGGAAGGGACTCTCAAAGGAAACCGCTGTCGGAGAATTGAGAAAATGTGCAGGTACACAGTTTGATCCACATCTCGTTGAGCTCTTCATCGAAACACTTGAATGACCTGTTCAATGCACTGTAAAGGATTATACAGGTCTTTTCTTGAATGATATTCCAGGAGTCCTGCTTTTTCTAACGAATACTCCTTATCAGTTCACATTACGGGGATCTTTGTCAATGGATGGATATAAAAGCTCAGCACCACTCAGCAAACAGGACCTTTTGAAAAACCTCAGACGTCTCTCAGAAGTCAGCCAGGAGATAGAGAGAACTGGAAAATCGATATCTCTTGTACAAAACCTTCTTCAACATGCACAGCTCAAGGAGAGAATGGACAAACTCTCACAGGAACAGGCAGTCATAGTCAAGAGAATCATTGATACATCAACAGATATTCTCTCCAAAAATGACTTTCTCCGTCTCTCGAGAACCATTGACGATTTTCAGTCTCAGGTGAGAAGCTGCAAGAATGCCTCTGAGCTCAACGATCTTCAGCAAAAGATAGACGATACTGTCGATAAGTGGATCGAAACCTTTCAGAAAATAGCTTTTGATGCCATACGGAGCTCTAAATAACATAGACCACATACCATTACAATGAAGAAAAGGAGTATGGTGCATTGAAAGGTGACAACGATTATCTCAACAAAGACCTCCTCGCCATGAAAACCCTCGCCAATGTTGATGGGCAGGGAACCGGCAAGGACTTCATTCAGGATCTCATCATTCAGGCCGATAATCTGGGTGCCAGCGACGTTCATTTCGAGCCTACCAAAGATGAACTGCTGGTGCGCTTCAGAATTGACGGACTGCTGAGGGATATCTTTACAATTCCAAAGAAGAAAGAAGCTTCGGTCATCTCCTGTGTTAAAGTGATGGGGCAGATGGATATAACGGAAAAAAGACTGCCTCAGGATGGAAGACTGGAGATCGAATCCGCCGAACGCTCTCTGAAAGTACGGATATCTACTCTGCCTCAGGTTTTCGGCGAGAAGATCGTGATGAGACTCTTCTCGAAGAACATCGACCTCCTGAATCTGGATTCGCTGGGCTTCTCAGATGAAAACAAGAAGAAATTCGAGTTCATGATCTCCAGGCCAAGCGGCATGGTACTTGTCAGTGGTCCGACCGGCTCTGGAAAGACCACAACTCTTTACGCAGCAATGAACAAGCTCAAGACTCCTGAAAAGAACATAGTGAGTATAGAAGACCCTATTGAATATATCATAGAGCGCATCAATCAGGTACAGGTGAATTCTGCCATAGATTACAGTTATGCAACCATCCTGAGGGCTATTCTACGCCAGGACCCCGATATAATAACAGTTGGAGAGATCAGGGATCTGGAGACAGCTTCGATGGCTGTAAGAGCCGCCCTCACCGGCCATCTTGTTCTGTCAACCTTTCACGCCAACAAGACTACCGCCTGCATAACGAGGCTCATTGATATGGGCGTGCTCCCCTTCATGCTTGCTTCCTCGATGAACGGCGTGCTGGTTCAGAAGCTTGCGCGAAAAATATGCCCCATGTGCATAGTAGAGCTGCCGCCATCCAAGAACGTCCTTCAAGGTCATCGACATTTTGCCGGCAAAGGATGCAAACTCTGCCACCAGACAGGATACAAAGGCAGAACATCTATTCAGGAATTGCTCGTCGTTTCAGGAGAGATGAGAGACCTGATTCAGAAAAATGCAGGCGGTACGGCCATGTTCCAGCTTGCCCGCAAAGAAGGCCTTAAAACGCTGCAGGATGACGCAGCCTTCAAGGTGACAGAAGGCATAACAACCTATGAAGAAGCCGTCAATGTCACTTTTGATATTCTTTGACATAGAACAGGAGTATGATTAATGAACTCAACTCAACAATCTTCACACATCCTGGATTCAATTGACTGGGATGCAGTCTACAATGAGGCTCTCACATATTTCCAGAGCTATCTCCGGCTCAATACCTCAAATCCGCCAGGCCGGGAGGAACTGGGAGCCCGCTTCTTTGAAGAGATTTTTAATAAGGAAGGCCTGCAGAATCAGGTATTAGTCTATCCCCCGGATAGAGGCAGTATTATAGCGCGCCTGAAAGGCAACGGCTCCAGACCGCCGCTCATCCTGCTCAGCCATATAGATGTAGTGCCTGTAGAGCAGGGAGAAGCCTGGGATTGTGAGCCATTTTCGGGCGTTGTCAAGGATGGTTTCATATGGGGGCGTGGAGCCATTGATATGAAAGGCATGGGGATTCTGGAGCTGATGACCATTCTGACGCTGGCGCGTTACAGCATTCCACTTTCGCGGGATATCATCTTTCTTGCAACTTCAGCAGAGGAAACAGGCGGCACTGAGGGTGTTGAGTACGTCTTTGAGAAATGTCCTGAACTGGAAGAGGCCGAATTCGCTCTCAACGAGGGCGGTGGGATAAGACTGACAGGAGAGAAGGAGGTGCCGGTTTACTGTATCGGCGTAGCCGAAAAAGTGGCTCTGCGCCTCCGACTTACAACCACCGGGAGAGGCGGGCACGGCTCCATCCGTTCTGATGACAACCCCAATATATCGCTGATTAATGCCCTGATGAGAGTCGAAAGCCTAAATGAACCTGCCTGCATCATCTCTGCCACAAGGCAGTTCTTCTCTGCCGTTGCACCTCTTATGGATGAAGAGCTTAAGAGTGGTTTTGCAGATATCGAGCGTGCGCTTGAAGATGAGAGATTTGAGCGCCTGCTGAGTAAAAATGGTTATTACGATGCCATGGTGAGAAATACAAAAGTCATAACAGTCCTGGAGGCCGGCCACAAGCTGAATGTAGTGCCTGCAAAAGCCCACGGCTATGTGGACTGCCGTCTGATACCAGGAGTGAATAAGAATGATTTTCTGACACGATTGAAGGCCTGTCTTGGTGACAGTGTCACCATCGATATAGCTGAAGAAGGTAGAGAATCACCTCCTTCATCAGTCGATACCTCACTCTACAGAGCTATCGTACAGATTGCCGGACGCATCGATCACAACCCCATTGTAGCACCATTCATGATGACAGGTGGCAGTGATTCAAGCCTGCTGAGGGTTAAAGGAATAAATACATACGGCTTTGTGCCATATCGCCTCAATGTGTTTGAAAAGCAGAGGGTCCATGCAAGAAATGAGAGACTCTCACTGGCGAATCTGAGATTCGGTCTGCGCACTCTTCCCGAGATAATAGTTGAGATGGATAGAGAGCAGTGAAGTTAAATAAATACCTTGATGAGACTGGGAGGGAATGGTTATGAATAAAGTATCAGTTACGCTTGGAATCGATATTGGAGGCACAACAACATCTCTTGGTTTTGTAGACAGAGTAGGCAACTGCCTCGTGGAAGAGACTTTTCCCACAATCGCTGAAGATCCGGCTGCAGAATACATTGCCAGGCTTTATACACATATAAGGGAAGTCTATGAAAAGATATCAGAGTCCCACGAAATGATCGGAATAGGAGTAGGAGCCCCCAATGCAAATTACTATAAAGGTACCGTTGAGAGCCCTCCCAACCTGAAATGGGACGGTATAACCGATCTTGCCGGACTGATACAGCAGCACTACAGTGTGCCTGTGGCTGTAACGAACGATGCCAACGCCGCAGCGCTTGGCGAGATGAAATTCGGCGCAGCTCAGAATCTGAGACATTTTATCGTCATTACACTTGGAACCGGCCTGGGAAGCGGAATCGTGGTAAACGGTGATCTGCTGTATGGGCACGACGGTTTTGCCGGCGAGATTGGTCACACAACTGTCGATCCGGAAGGAAGAGTCTGCGGCTGCGGGAAGCGCGGCTGCCTGGAAGCTTACGTTTCAGCTACAGGTATATGCCGCACAATGTTTGAACTGTTTTCTGAACGAAGGGAAGACAGTGAGCTGAGGAAAGTGAATGCCGGTGACCTCACTTCAAAGATGATCTTCGAAGCTGCCAGGCAGGGTGATATACTTGCCCTGGAGGCATTTGAGCGCACCGGAAGGACACTCGGGATCAAGCTCGCAGATGCAGTTGCACACACAAGCCCGGAAGCCATAGTCCTGTTCGGAGGCCTTGCCAATGCTGGAGCGTTCATATTTGAACCAACAGCGAAGGCCATGGAAGAATTTCTGTTCTGCACTTTCAAGGGAAAGGTCCGGCTTCTGCTGTCAGGGCTAATCGGAAGGAATGCCGCCATTCTGGGAGCCAGCGCATTAATCTGGAATGAGCTGGAAAAAAAGAAGGAGTGAGCCGGGGCTGCAGCATTCATCTGCCGGCCTGATGCTCTCCGCTTTTACTTTTATCGAGAATTTTAAAAGTCTCTGCCGACTCGGCGTAGACTCCTTCAGTTCTGGTAAGAAGTGTGAATGTTGAGAAGACAATTCTGAGGTCGAGCCAGAGTGAGTAGTTGTCTATATACCATACGTCCCACTTGATCCTTTCAGGCCAGGAAAGAAGGTTTCTCCCCTTCACTGTTGCAAGACCTGTCATACCTGGCTTCACTTCCAGCCTCCGTCTTTCGAAATCGGTATACTGATCAACCTGATATTTCAAAGTAGGCCTCGGACCTATACAGCTCATCTCTCCTCTGAGCACGTTGAAAAGCTGGGGAAGCTCATCAACGCACCACCTGCGCAGAAAGATCCCTGCCTTTGTGATACGCGGATCTCCTTTTATCAGATCGGTGCCGGTCTTCTCGGAGCCTTCCACCATTGTTCTGAATTTGAAGATTTTAAAGAGCCTGCCACCTTCTCCAACTCTCTCCTGGAGAAAAAAGACCGGACCTTTCGAATCCATTTTAATCCAGAGTGCCGCAAGAACCATTATTGGCGATGTCAGTATGACTCCTGCACTGGCAAGAATCATATCAATGATTCTCTTTATCGTTCTTTCTGCAGGCTTAATCAATGCCGGTATATCCATTATAAGGTGCCTGGATCACTGCAAAACCTCCTTTTCATCCCCAATGAGCAGCTGCTGCTGCCCGATTGACAGGTTTCCCTTTATAAAATAAGCAATCTCAGGCCCGAAGACTATCGATTGCTTATAAACTACAAGGTTATCAGTTGATTTTCCCGCCGCACGCCTATACCTTGGCGCTCATCGACTTCAAATTCTCAATTACCAGCTCTGCAATCTGAATTCCAGCTCTCTTCTGGCCTTCTGCCGTATTGGCGCCTATATGAGGCGTGCCGAGGAAGTTCTGATGCCTGAAGAGAGGGTTGTCACCGGCCGGCTCCACTTCATAGACATCCATTGCGGCATTGGCAACGTGTCCGCTGTTGAGAGCATCAAGGAGATCTCCTTCGTGGATGACACCGCCGCGGGCGCAGTTGACGATAATGACGCCTTTCTTCATCTTTGCAATAGCGTCCTTATTTATCATGTGTTTCGTCTTATCTGTCATAGGCACATGAAGCGATATGAAATCAGAATTCTTCATCACTTCATCGTGATCAGTAAATTCTATGTGGTTGCATTTGAGCTTCTCGGGATCGCAGATGCCTTCGAGATCGCTTCCCAGAACCTTCATGCCCAGTGCGTGTGCTCTGGAAGCCAGTTCACACCCGATTCGGCCGCAGCCGATTATTCCAAGTGTCTTTCCATAGAGCTCAATACCCTTCAATGCGCTCTTTTCCCATTTCCCCGCCCTCAGGCCCTCTGTGCCTCTGACAATTTGACGGGCAGCTGCAAACATCATTCCCAGTGCCAGTTCAGCAACAGAGATTGAAGTAGCTGCAGGTGTATTGACGACCTTTATCCCTTTTTCTCTTGCCGCATCCCTGTCTACGTTGTCCAGGCCGACACCGGCTCTCGCTATAAGCTTCAAGTTGGCACCCTTCTCTATCACTTCACGCTTCACCTTGGTGGCACTCCTCACTACGATGGCATCATAATCAGGGATGACTCCCAGAAGCTCTTCAGGGGTCATATCGGTCTTCACCGTGACCTCAAAACCAGCATCTTTCATCATGTCTACTGCTTCTTTATCCAGCTTGTCACTTACCAGAATCTTCATAGACTCATCTCCTTTATTTGTCTTCTCGGAATTGCTTCAATTCCGTTGCGGCCGGCATACTGTAACCACAGCGTCCCGAAGCTATGCTACGTTCGTTGGCTCGGTTGAATTTCCCTCTGTTCTTTTTTCGAGCCTTCTCAGTTCATTGAAGAGATTCTTTTCTCCTGTCTGCTTTTCAAGCTCTATAACCTTTGAGATCCCCTTTCCATAAACCCAGTGTTTGATTCTGAGCAGTTTCTCAGCTTCCTCCGTCTCTCCTTCTGCCATCAATATCTTGAACTCTACCCAGCGGGCCAGACCTTCTCGGAAAGCCCGGTTTGTACAATAAAGCTGTACCTCATAGAGAAACGCATGGGTCAGCTCATGAGCCAGAATAGCCTTGAACCGCTTTTTTGACAGACCACTCAGAAGATAAACAAGATGATACTTCTCGTCTATCATTTTATGTGAGGTATATTTACCAAGTGATTCTTCGAGCCATGAAAATGTGTAGTTCCAGCGTTTTTCATCTGTAATAAGCTCGATGACAACTGGTTTTCTCACCGTAATACCAAATTTCTCAGCAAGTACCAGCTTCAAATCATCGAGCAGTCGCTTGGCTACTACCAGATCTCTGATTACATCGTGATCTGCAAATTCAGAAGTGGTGATCTTGAACTCGCTCTGCCCTGTAAAGGCATATTCAAGAGTTCGGCCACACAGTACGAAGACTTTTTTCAAAAATCCCGGTATATCCACAAGACCCGCCCTTTTCCATCGCTTTATCGATGAACTTCGCCTTCGAAAAAAACAGTCCTCCGGGATCGTCACAGTCTGGACAATCAGGGAAAGCAGCAGGTTATTCGGACATAACTTTGCGCCTGGTCGGAAGAATTCAGATCACTGAAGAGACAGAACTCACTTCTTTGTTGAGAGTGCCTCTTCAATATCTTTCTGAGTTGCACCCTGCTTGTTTGCTAAAACAGTGAGAAGAATCTTGATTGTATCTACCTGAGTTGCAATCTCCTTCATGATATTCATGAAATGAACCATCATTGCAAGGCCGATTATTGACCATACCACCATAAGTATGAAAGTTGGAGACATATTGTTCCCCCTTTAATCTATCTTTTATGATTTTTCCTGTGAGCTCCCTGTTGAGAAAGCATCAGGATTTATTTAAACGAGATTTTCTTGACATAAAGAAAAAATTTCTTAAGATCCTCTCGAAGAACCACCTCCCCGGAACGCTGCGCACACCGCCCGACCACTGGCTCTATTTCCAGTGATTGCAAGCGTAATATTCAAAAGTACCAGGATATCTATTCTCCCATTATTTGATCTTTCCTTTAAATCCCTTTCATTTTATTTGCTGGAAAATGCATCATCTCCATGGATACCTGTAGAAAAGGCTTATCTGGGAAGGAAAAGATCAGGTCTTATGGAACTTTTATATTGAGATTCCTTTTCAGTAAAGCCCCCGGAGAGAGCACTGCTGAAGTGTGACAAATTAATATTTCATCCCCGGACAAAATTGTGTCATAGGAGGTTGAGCCTGTGGATACAGAGAAAGTATTTCTAGTTCCACATACACACTGGGACAGAGAATGGTATCTTCCATATGAGACTTTCAGAAAAAAGCTGATAGATTTTATCGATTCACTTCTGGTCATGCTTAAAGCTCAACCCCTTTTCACATCTTTCGTGCTGGACGGCCAGGCAGTAATACTGGAAGACTATCTGGAGTTCCAGAATGAGCAGGAAGAACAGATTGCCGACCTCATCAGAGAAGGGAGACTCATTGCAGGGCCGTGGTACACGCTTCCTGACGAATTCCTCACAAGCGGTGAATCTCTTATAAGGAATCTCCTGCTGGGCCATCAGATCTCCCAGCGTTTCGGCCGTACAATGAAGGTGGGATACATTCCCGACTCTTTCGGACATATTGCCCAGATGCCTCAGCTACTTGCAGGCTTTGATATTGACCACTGTATATTTACAAGAGGCACAGGCGATCAGCCGCGCAGCACCGAATATCGATGGGAAGGAAGCGATGGCACATCAATTCTTGCCACGCACCAGGTTTTTGCATACAACAACGCCGGTTATCTCCCAAAAAACAGGGAGGAGGCGGTAAAACGAATCATAAGCGAAGTTGACAGGCTGAAACCCTACTCAGCAACTCCCAGTATACTGCTCAATTGCGGCGGTGATCACAACTGGCCTGACGAGTCTCTTGTCGAGGCAGCTGCCGCACTCAGAGAGATGGAAGTATACCCTGAGATCAGAATCGCCGGTTTTGAAGAATACAGCAAAGCGGTGAAGGAATCTGACCGGAGCGGGATGCCCCTGCTCAGGGGAGAGCTAAGAGAATCACGGTACTACCCCATCCTTTCCGGTGTCTCTTCCAGTAAGATGAGGCTCAAATTGATGAATCACAGCCTTCTCAGCCTTCTCGAGCGAAAGACGGAGCCTTACGAAGCAATGGCAATGACAATGGGGAGAGAGTATCCATATCGTTTCCTTGCCTATATATGGAGACTCATACTGCAGAACCATGCCCACGACAGCATATGCGGATGCTGCATTGACGAAGTATATGATGAAAACATCATACGCTTCGAGAAGGCACAGGCGCTGGCAGAGCTGCTGAAAGCAGAGAGCCTTGCTTTCATGACTGAGAAAGTCAACACCACCAGGGAAGATGCGGCAATTCCGGTTGTGGTATTCAACTCCCTACCTGCTTCCAGAAAGGAGCCTGTCACAATAAAAGTGTCAAGCGATGCCCAGATACCTCATTACAGGCTTGTAGACTGTGATGGAGCCGCAGTCCCTCTTCAGAGGCTGGCAGTCACTCACGGTGAAGGCAAATTTCCCTTTCCGTCCAGAGCGATGGTCCGGGAAGACAGATATATATTTCCGGCAGAAGTTCCGCCTCTGGGATACTGCACCTACTACCTTCTTCCGGAGCAGGAAGTGCCTCCTTCTCCACAGGAATCTGAAGATAACTTCATAGAAAACGAATATTATATCGCAGGATGGGATCCGGTTCTGCATCTTTATATCCAGGACAAGAGAACAGGTGTCAGACTGTCCCATATCAATCAGATCATAGATGAGGCAGACTGCGGCGACGAGTATAACTTCTCACCGCTCCCCGGCGACAGGACACTCTCAGATCCATTTGACTCACTTTCTCTGACAATTCCGGTCAACGGTCCTGTTCTGAAGACTCTTCAGCTGAAAGGCGAGCTGAAGCTCCCTTCAAAGCTCCTGAAAGCCAGAACAGGCAGAACTGCTGAAAGAACCTCATGTCCATTCTCTCTGAGATTGACTCTCTTTGCAGGCATTGAACGCATTGACTGCTCACTGAAGCTTGAAAACCGTGCACTCGATCACCGCCTGCGCATATCATTCCCGTCCGAATTGAAAGATGCGGCGCTTCATGTAGAGACTCCATTCGATCTCATCAATCGCTCTCTCGAGATTCCTTCAGGCCAGGAATGGATAGAGCTGCCATCTCCTGCCAGTCCTCACGGAAGGCTTCTTGTACTGTATGGAGATACACATCATCTTGCGATCTTTAACAGAGGAATTCCGGAATATGAAATTAAAACAATAAAAGGGAAGCATTCTGTTATTCTGACCCTTCTGCGATGCGTAGGGTGGCTTTCGCGACAGGACATCATAGGAAGAAAAGTCGAGGCAGGTCCCAAGATCTCCACACCTAAGGCTCAGTCAAAAGAGCTGTATACATTTGATTACAGCATTGTCCTGACTCCGCCTGACCGTAAGCTTGAAACCTTCATGCCGGCGATGATTTCTAATGATACTCCTCTCGATGCTCTTCTGACCGGAATACACACCGGCGAGCTTCCGCAATCTGAATCATTAATCTCCCTCGAGCCGGCAGAACTTGCCATCTCATCTCTGAAAAAGGCAGAGAGAAGCGAAAACATAATAATGAGGTTCTATAACCCTACAGACAGCTTTATTAACTATCAGATAAAGACAGGAATAGATGCAAAAGGCTTTTATCCTGTAAACTTTCTGGAAGAAAGGGAAGGAGGTGCGAAAGCCGGGCTTCATTCATTTGGCAAGCCGTATCCAATAGGTCCTAAGAAGATCGTCACAGTTGAAATAGATCGAAATTAAATGCCTGGCGGTGAATACTTATGAACAAAGTAGACAGGTTTCTGGAAGGAATGCTTAAAATCAAAGGCTCCGATCTCCATCTTGCATCGGGGAATCATCCTATGATAAGAATATACGGGCAACTGGAGTGCACAGATTATCCGGCTTTCACATCCGATGAGGTCCGGGAGATGGCACTCGAAATCCTGAATCCGGATGACAAGGAGCTCCTTTTCAAGAATACGAGTGTAGACTTCATCTATGTATCAGAGGCAACGAAGAACAGATTCAGAGCCAACGCCTTCTTTCAGAAGAACGGCATGAATCTGGTCTTCCGCTGGATTCCGGATAAGATTCCCACTCTTGCTGAGCTTGGCTTCTCAAAAGCCCTGAAAAGACTCACTCATTTTCACCAGGGGCTGGTTCTTGCGACAGGACCAAGCGGCTGCGGTAAAACCAGCACGCTGGCCGCCCTCATCAATATTATCAATGAGGAAAAATCACTCCATATCATCACCGTTGAGGACCCAATCGAGTATATTCATGAAAACAAGAACTCACTGGTCATTCAGAGACAGCTCGGACTTCACGTTCAAAGCTATGAGGTGGCTCTAAAGGCTGCACTTCGTGAGGATCCTGATGTCATCATGATCGGTGAGATGAGAGATCTTGAGACAATTCAGCTCGGCATAACCGCTGCTGAGACAGGTCATCTCGTCTTCGGCACTCTGAATACAAATAACGCCATTCAGACGGTGGACAGGATAATCGATGCATTCCCGTCTGATCAGCAGGCTCAGATCCGGACCATGTTCTCCGAGTCTCTGAGAGGCATTGTCTCACAGCAGCTCATCCCACGCGCCGATGGAGCCGGAAGAGTGATGGCATACGAGCTCCTCGTATCCAGTTCCAGTGTTGCCAACCTGATAAGAGATGGAAAGAACTATCAGCTGGCAAATGTCATGCAGATGGGGCAGAAGCTGGGTATGCAGATGATGGATGTGTCACTCAAATCTCTCCTCGGCGCCGGACTGATCACTCGCGAAGAAGTACTCGAGAGAGCTCTCGATCCGGGAGCAATCTGATAAAAAGGCAGGGAACAAAAGTGAAGTTTTTCTCCAAATTTAAAAACTTTCAGAAAGATGCAGCAGGCCAGGCTGTTGCTCCTCAACACGAGGAAAGCCTTACAGAAGCAATTGAAGAAGCAGCGGCTCCTGTCTCCCAGGTCCCGAATCCCGCTCCCAGCATGGAAACAGAGCATCCACTGGAAGCGCTGGAACCCATGGAAACTGTCGAGATGGTTGCCAGAAAAACCATCGATGTCTCATTTCCGGAATACTCCATTCAGGCCCTTCTTACCAAGATGGTGGAGCTCGGGGCTTCCGATCTGCATTTCGAATCAGGGACTCCACCCATTTTCAGGATTAAAGGCGATATGGTTTTTTCAAATCTGGAGCCGATCACTTTCGATCTCGCTCAGAAGTTCATGTTTTCTCTGATTAACGACTCACAGAAAAAAACCCTGATGGAAGTGGGCAATCTGGATTTTGCATATGAAATCAAGGATATAGCAAGATACAGAGCCAACTATCTGAAACACCAGAGGGGGGCTGGCGCCGTTTTCAGGATAATCCCCAGCAAGATACCGACTGTCGAGGAGCTCCACCTGCCTGAGGTGATCAAGACAATAGCAGCATCCAGGAGAGGAATAATTCTTGTTACAGGTCCGACCGGCAGCGGAAAGAGCACCACCATGGCCTCGATGATAAATCACATTAACAGGACCAAGAAAGGCCACATCATAACCATCGAGGACCCCATCGAGTTTACCCATCAACCTGTGAGCTGCCTGATAACTCACAGGGAAGTGGGTCATCATACACGTTCTTTCGCTGATGCATTGAAAGCTGCCCTCCGGGAAGATCCTGATGTCATTCTGGTAGGTGAAATGCGCGATCTGGAGACCATTTCACTTGCTCTGACTGCCGCACAGATGGGCGTTCTGGTCATGGGAACCCTTCACACCAACAACGCCACGAAGACAATCGACAGACTCATCGACGTATTCCCTGCCAAACAGCAGGATCAGGTCCGTCTTCAGCTCTCCCAGTCTCTGAAGGCAGTTATTGCACAGCAGCTCCTCAAGACTGCCGACGGGAAGGGACGCATCGCCGCACTGGAGATACTCATCTCGAATACAGGATTTGCAAACATCATCCGTGAAGGTAAGACAAATCAGATACCTTCATTCATTCAGATGGGAAAGAGTGAAGGAATGCAGGCCATGGACAATGTACTGGTCGGGCTTGTCAAGGAAGGTAAGATCAAAAAGGAAGATGCATTGCTCCGGGCTGCAGATATGACAGTGTATAAAAGGGCGGGGCTGCTTCAGTGATGATAATGAAGGACAACCATAATCTCTGTCTAATTTATACTCACCAGCATAACAAACTGCAGCATTCTAAATTGCCAAATGAGCGTTGATAGATGATTCCAGAAGTTTTGATAGTGCAATTTATAATGCACGTTTGTATAAAAACACCCTTTTAAGAAAGGATTGAATAAGATGAGTGAAAATAAAAAACTTCTGCTTGTGGACGATGAAAAGGACTTTGCCAAATCTCTCAAACTATATCTGGAGATGGAAGATTATCAGGTAGATATGGCGCATTGTGGAGAAGATGCTCTTGCGTTGGTGAAGAACAACAGCTATAACCTTATAATCTCTGATGTGCTGATGCCAAATATGGATGGATATGAGCTCCGGAAAAATCTGCGCTCTCTGGATTCATCCAAAAGAACCCCCATAATCCTGCTGACTGCAAAGGAAGCCGATGTGGAATCGCTGAAAGAGATAAATGACGGAGCAACAAGCTTTATTATGAAGCCTTTTGATCACACAATACTTCTTGAGGAGATACGGCACCTCATCAAGCACCGGGTGGCAAGAGAACAGGAGTGAAACCTCTCTGTAATACATAAAGGAAGTTGGAACAGGAATTGGGGAAACAGGAATCTCATTTACAGACATATACAGGCATAACACCATCACTCTATGTGGGTCTTGGAAAGCTCGGCTGTACAGTGGTGAGGGAAATAGAAACAGTGCTGCAGAGCAGGTTTTCTCCTCTGCAGGACCACCCTGTATTTCAGTTTCTGAGATTTGACAGTGCCTTTCTGAATAAAGAAGATAGCTTTTCATATCTGGATTTTACCAGAGACGCAGCCTCGCTCTTTAATTCGGCGTCTGAATCGAAGAATTCATGGCTGCCGCCTGAGATAAGGAAGCCGTCTGACTTCACCTGTGAGGGACTGCTGCGCTCTCACCTGATAATATCGGCCTGCAGCAATATTCATACATTGAAAGAAGCCTGCAGCTCGGCAGTTAATGCCGTCAGTAATCAGGCTGCCCGTGAAAAGGCGATGGAGTCACATCTTTCCATAGATGACGGAGTAAATGTGTATGTCATCTCATCGCTCTGGGAAAGAACATCCACAGCACTGCTGTGGCTTACAGCGAAGATATTGAGAGATACTCTCTCTGATATGAAAGGTCAGAGCAGAATAATCGGAATTTTTCTCTTCCCTCCTCTTGATCCAGAGATACAGAATGAAGGCTGCGGAAGTGAAGAGATAAATGGAATGACATATGCGGTATTGAAAGAGATGGAGCATCTCAACAGTAATCTTACACTGACACTAGCCTTACCTGAGCACGAAAAACTTTCCATAACAGGGAATCCTTTTGATTTCTCTTATATTGTAAACTGCCGTGAGCTGCTTCCAGACAGATTGGATACAAAGACAATGGAGTCGTTGCTGAAATTCTTTTCACTGGACAGCGATCTGTTCTTTTCACCACGGCTGAAAAGTGCCCGTGACCAGCTCATTATCCACATGGACTGTCCAATGCTGGCTTTTGGTGTTGGAGAAATCCTCTTTCCTTATGAATATGTAATTGACTGGTGCTCCAGAAAGCTATGTTTCAATGCGCTCCATCAGTGGGGGAAAAAAGAGTCTGCCTGTCCGGTCGATGATTTATTAAAACGGTTATACAGGATCATGGATGTTAAGAATCCGGACAAGGCTGATGAAGAGTTCTTCAAGCGCATGGGCAAGCCAAGAGAAACTGCATGGCACGTTGGACGCACCCTGAGAGACCTTCCTGAACAGTATAAAAAGGAAGAGCTGATAGAAAAGCTGGAAGAGGAATACAGGCGCATTGGAGCAGAGGAGATATCCGAGTCTTCACATGTACTGGAATTAAAGATGAAGGACTCTCTCTCCACCCAGCACAAAAAGATTTCAAAGACACTTCTTGAAATGGCCGGTGACTGTGCGGTAGGTCTTCCAATGCTGAAAAATTTAGTAAGCTCTCTTCTTTCATTTCTCCACCGATGTCATCAGAGCACAGACAAAAAGATAGCAGAGAGCGCTCTCAGACTGGATGAGCTCGAACGAGACAGAATGCACCATATCAAAGCGCTCAGAAAGCTTGTTAAAAGCCCTCTTTTCTTTTTCCAGAAGGGAAAGCTCGCATCGTTGTTTGAAGAGACGATCCGTGTTTCAGAGCGCGTATTTGAGGAAAGGCTAATCCTTCATATTCTCACCTCGGCACTTGAATACTATCACACTCTGAGAGAGCTGACTTCACAGTTCAAAGAGCCTGTGGAAGCCCTTTTCGAAGTTTATGAGTCTCTTTCTGCCGAACTGAAATCAGAAGGTGCTTTTGAACCTGAAAGGAAAGATCTTTCTCTCTTCTTCGCTGATGAAGCGGCTGCTGAAAAGCTATACCGCCACTATACAGGCTCCATTGAAAGAACGTTAGGCGATATCATCTCTGCATTTCTGTCGCTGATCCCTCTGGAGCTCAATGATCTCACTAATAGAAGAGTGATTCGCGATCTGAAGCACAACGGAATAGAAGTAATGTATTCAAGAGCCCGCCAGTGCTTTGACTCGATAAAAGAAAAACCTGTAACGGAGCTTTTCCACGAACTGCTTTCAGACGAAGAAAAGGAGCGTCTTCTGAGAGAGCTGATAGAGATATCTGCACCTGCGGCGATAACAGGCAACGGTGACTGGAATCAGGATAAGAAGCTTCATCTCATCGGATTTTATGAAGGGAATTATCCTCAGACAGAAGCCAGTGAAGCTCTCGTCTGCTCTCTTTCCGGCAAAGGATTCAACGCTGCTGATATTGCCGACATAGAGAGAGAAGATAAAATTGTATCATTCTGTCAATCTGCAGGGTTGAAGCCTGAGGCAGTAAGTGAACAGGCAGCGCTCGAATGCGCAGGTATACTCAAGCCTTCAGAGGGATATCTGCACCTCTCTGCTCTGCAGGAAAAGTCCAGGAGAGAAAAGCCAGCCAGAGTTACTGCGGTATAGCCATAACCGCCGTTGTTTTTATCACATCATATTGGAGGAATACAGATGACGCATATTAATGGAAATGCCAGGCATACATTGATGCTCGTGATACTTCTCGCATTTCTCTGTGGATGTGCTTCACCTGCTCCACCGCCTTCAAGTATTACTCCCCTTGACACGTCTCAGATCACAGCCGTAAAAGCCAGCCTGAACACAGATCCGGATGTCGCCTGCCAAAAGCTTGATGTATCGGTAATAAACAATGAGGTTACTCTCTCAGGTACAGTTCCGGATCAAGAGATAAAGAAGAAGGCTGAAGAGCTTGCCGCACGCACACACGGCATCACCAGAGTAATAAACAATATAAAAGTAGTTACAGATTCACATTGACTTCAGAAAGCAGCTCTTATATTCCATGGACGATTCCAATCTCCTTGCAATCGGCACTTTGAAGTGCCACCACAGAGTCATAGCCGCACCCATGGCCGGCATTACCGATCTGCCCTTCAGGCTCGTTGCCAGAAAATATCATTCCGGCCTGCTTTCGACAGAGATGCTGAGCAGCCAGAGCCTGGTTCACCGCCACAAAAGAACGCTTTCCATGCTGAAATGCCTGCCGGAAGAGCACCCGTTGTCCTTCCAGCTTCTGGGGCGGGATCCCGGCAAGATGGCAGAATCTGCGAAGGTTGTGGAGGCCGCAGGTGCTGACATCATCGATATAAATATGGGATGCTCTGTTCGGAAAGTCATTTCTCAGGGGGAGGGAGCCGCTCTCCTGAAAGAGCCGGAAGAGGCTCGAAGAGTAATGGAAGCAGTAGTGCACGCCGTACAAGTGCCTGTTACTGTCAAGATGCGCAGAGGATTTTCAGGAAATGACAAGAGCTGCCTTCTCCTGGCCAGGATTGCACAGGATACAGGAGTCAAAGCAGTCACCATTCACGGCAGAACATCCGATCAGGGCTTCAGTGGAGAGGCTGACTGGAAAATCACAGCCGAAATTAAAAGAGAATCTGCGATTCCGGTTATTGGGAATGGAGATATAAGAGGCCCACACGATGCAATAGAGAAGATGAAAAAGAGCAGGTGCGATGCCATAATGGTTGGCAGGGCAATGCTCGGGAACCCATGGATACTGAAAACACTGTCAATGTGCCTGAAATCAGATTCTGAGCTCGAAACATATATCCCATCACTGAGTGAGAGATTCGATGTTGCCGGGTTTCACATCCAGTGTGCCAGGGAGACATTCGGGGATATAAGTGCATATAACAGAATCAGGAAGCATCTGGCCTGGTATCTGAAGAGCCAGCCTCTCTCTGCACGAATGAGAGAGATGATCTTCAGAACACAGTCATTTGAAGAGCTGGAGATGCGCATCAGAGATTACCGCCATTTCCTTGAAGCACTGGAGGAGATGGGAGCAGAATATCCACAATCCTTCTCAGGTATGGAATCGCTCTTTGCAAAGATGGTAAGCTGATTTTATTAAAAATCTGCAGTAAAATCTCAAAACAGCAGGAAAAATGATATGACTGGAAAATATAAGGGGGAATTTTACATTCTAAAACCATAAGGGAGTTAACCATTTCATGAAAATAGTGAGGCTGACACCCAAACATGCCGATGAGATAGCAGAGCTTGAAAAGGAAGTATATGCTCCTCCCTTTCAGCACGGACATGAGACAATCCGGGCAAACCTCATTAAAAGTGAAGATGAAAGTGGAAATCTGAGCTGGGGACTGCTCGAGAATGACAGACTTGTTGGTTATATTACAGCATGGGTCGATGAATCTCACGTGAAGGAATATATACAGGAGGATGTGATCTTCATCGATGATATCGTGATAGTCCCTGATTATCGCTCCGGGCTATACATGATTCTCAAAGCCTTCAGCAAGAGCCTCATGAAAGAAGGAAAATGGGGACTTCCGATAGAAGGCATAGCACGCCGAAATGCGTATGAGCTCTATACAAAGCATAGAGAGCTCCTCGAAAAATTTGGATACGAGCTTGCCTACACCTATGAATATCAGGATGAAAGCCTCAATGAATCTCTGATCTGGGTGCGCTTTGAAAATGCAGCATCATAATGCGCCTGCTCTGCATTTTTTTATGATCGATCCTGTAAAAAATCAGCCAGATGACTTACCATTGACACAGGAGCATTGATTGTGGAAATCAAAGTCCTTCACTGTTCAGACATCCATCTGGACGCAAACTATCCTGAAATATGGGGAAAAGGTGGATTAAAGAGACAGGAACAGAGAGAGGTTCTTACTAAAATCGTAGAGCGGGCAGGTAAAGAGCGTGTAGATCTCCTCATCATGGCAGGAGATCTGTTCACAGACAGGACTGTAAGCACCAGTACCATTGAATTTATCAAAAGTCAGCTCAAATCCATAGACCCCATACCGGTTTTCATCACACCGGGGAACCACGATCCTTATACTCCTGAATCTCCCTATTGTTATACTGACTGGCCGCCAAACGTCCATATCTTCAACACCAACAGGTTTAAGGCTGAAGAGATACCTGATAAGAAGATCATAATATACGGTGCGGCTAACAAGTCTGATGACGACAGCTATGAGGCGTTGAAAAACTTTTCACTGAGAAAGAAAGAGGGATTTCACCTCATCGCTTTTCACGGCACTTACAGAGAGCTGCCTCAAGAAAGAGCGGACAGAGATTACATCTCTTTGGCCACCTCAGAAATGAACACCTGTCTGCCTTTCGACCGTGCCGATCTGGAAAGATCTGCCGTACATTATATTGCGCTTGGCCATCAACACGACAGGCTCTGTATAAGAGGCGATGAATCAGGGCATCCTGCATGGTACTGCGGCGCACCTGAATATCTGAGCTTTTCAGATCGGGAAGATAAGGGAGTTAATCTGTGTCACATATCTGCTTCAAAAACTCAGGTGTCTTTCATACCTTTATGGAAGAGAAAATATATGCGCCTTATTGTTCCCTGTACCGGCATGAGTACAGAACAGGACATTCTGCGCACTATCAGCAAAGGCACCGATGAGGATCTGAGCAGATCGGTGGTCAGAGTTGAACTGGGCGATACCTATTCCCTTCCCTTCAATATCAACACTGATTCCATCGAAGAGAAGCTCAGGGATGCTTTTTTTGGCGTCAAAGTACATCTCCTGGTAGAGACAGACACCTGTCTGAAAAATGCGAACTCTCTGCAGCGCCTGTACAGAGAGATTGTGAATGAGAAGATCTCTCAGAGTCAACTATCAGAGCGGGCATATCAGGAGTACGCTCTCATGCTGGGTATTAAAGCCCTTTCCTTTTGAAAGGTCGTCATATGAAATTTACACGTCTGGATCTTGAATATCTGAGAGAGGTTGAACCGGAGCAGTTCCACTTCTCTCCGACTGTGAACATCCTGATAGTGCCTCCTGAAAACAAAATACCGTTGATCAGGTCTCTACAGACTCTTCTCTGCAGATGTAATGATGAAGAAGGAAAGAGAGAATTCCTGCCTTACTCTATCGCTTATCAGCTGAATAATGGTGAAGAGCATAATATTTCGTTCAAGACCGGGCATAAGCGCTTAAGTGAGGCAGATCTTCAGCTCCTGCAATACTCAGACGCTGACAGCTCCTTCCCTGAGAGAGATCTCGCAATTTCCAGCACGCTGTTGAACAGAATTGTATTCCCAGTAATTCTGCCTCGCACCGAACAATATATATCAACTTCCACAATCCTGAACTATATGGAATCGCTTTACGACGAAGGAATCAGAAAACCTCTGCGAAAGGCACAGGAAGAGCTTCGGCACGCTCTCAGAAGCCTGGGAGACGATGATGATGCAGACACTCCTCTTGGCCTTATTCACTCAGCAACACAGGCCCTGGAGATGGAGCTGAAGGAATCTGAAGAGAGAAAAAGCTGCATGATTGCATTCTTGTCAAGACTTCAGGAGCTTCTGGAGAAGCAGAAAAAGCTCATCAACAAGGAAAAGAGTCTGAGAGAAAAGCTGTCCGGAGATAAAGAGAAGAAAGCTCTGGAAAACTGGATAAGCCTCCAGATGCTTGAACACGAACTTGCCGCCCGGGATATTGAGCTGGAGAACTGCCGGATTGAAAAGGAGAAGATCACCGAAAAGGCAAGCGCCTGCAGAGAAAAAATGAGGCAGAAAGAGGCACTGCTCTCTCTGTCAGGTGATCTGGACGTCCTGATTCAGGATTATGAAAACATGGGTGTTGCTCAGAGCTCAAGCAACAGTGAGAAGGAAAAGCTTCTGCTCGAAATGAGCGAAAAAGAGGCTGAGCTGAACAACAGGATCGAAATATGCAGGCCTGCCTTCGGCCGATTCAATGAAAATGAGGCTTTCGAAGCACATATCGATGCAATTGAAAGCGAGCTCAGTAAGATCAGGATGATGAATGATAAGAAAGAGCTCTATCACAATGCTCAAAAGAGAAGAGACGGCAACCGCAGGGTTAAATTTCTCTTCTTGACAACTGCGCTGCTTCTCACCACAACGCTTGTTGCTGCATCGATATTTACGATCATCAGCCCTATCCCCTTTTCAGAGCTTTTTCTGCCATTTATGGCTCTGTTATGTGTTTTCCTTTTCTATGAGGCCTGGAGATTCTTCACTCTTCAAAGAAAAGATATGAAGGACATGAAAGAAGCCGATACTGAAATTTCTGTTTTCAGAAGCTCCATTGACGAGGCAAAGAGAGAGCTGGCAGTTCTGCAGAAAGAGCTTGGCGTTGTTACAACAACAGATATCAGAAACAGATACCATGAATGGATCGGTATCAAGAGAGATTTGGAGAACCTGCACAGGGTCAAAGAGCTTCACAGTATGGCAAAATCCCGACTCGATATTGAAAAAGCGAAACTGGAGACAGAGATCAGAACGATTCTGAAACAATGTGCCATAATATCTGATGATACTCCCATAACTCACGATACACTTCTGCAGTTGAAGAATGAGTATATCGCTGCAATAGAGCTTCAGACAGATCTCGATACTCTTGGAATACAGTATCGATCGATATCTGACAGGATGATCAAAACTCAGGAAGCCAGAGCATCTGTTAAAAAGGAGATTCAGAATTTCAGCACTTCCAGGGATTCAACCGGGGAAGTCTCTGACCTGAGCTCTGTCATAAACGCAGTTTCAACTCTGGAAGAAACCGAGCTTGTCATCTCTGAATATGAAGAGGAGCTGAAAGAACAGACCAGCTCTCTTCACTTCATGCAGAAAAGCGGCAGAGAGTTGGTGGAGATTGAGGAGGAACTGCTTTACAACAAGAACAGGCACGATACATTGAAGACAAAGCAGAATGCCATTATTTCTGCAGCTCATGAGATCGGAGAAATGGAGAAATCCTTCAAAGACCGGGTATTCAATCCCTTCTTTGTCTCATTTGCATCGGCATTCTTCGAAGCTCACTTCCCTTCTGAGGACAGGACAATCATCAAAACCATGCTGGACAGACTCATCAGCAACAGTCCCGGACCGTCAGAAGCTGAATATACAGAGCTTGAAGGCCTGATCAATTTCACCCTCTCTCTGATGGTTCGCCACTCCTTCTCATCCGTCATTACAAAGAATTGTGAAAACCTTCCAATCCTCATAGATCTGGATAAACTGTCCGGCTTTGGAAAAGTCGGGAGATTCAGCAAGGGTCTCGAATCCGTGATCGCTCTTTCAAAATGGACACAGCTTTTCTTTCTCACGGAAGAGCTGTCCCGGGCTGAATATCTGCAGAAAATCATAGTAGCCGGCAACACCCCCTGTATTTACCATAAAACGCCGCAGATGTCGCTTATCACAGCAGAGGAGCTGAGCTTTGACGATGTGTAGCACTCTTGTTTACTACAGCTGTTCTGAAGAATATACAAGATTCGTCGGAGCTGCTCTGGCCGGATACCTTTCCGGAGGCGACATCATACTTCTCCAAGGCGAACTGGGAGCTGGAAAGACCACATTGATTCAGGGAATCTGTAAAGCCCTGGAGGTCAGAGAGCGTGTCACCAGTTCAAGTTTTGTACTCCTCCGTCTTCTCAATGGGAGAATGCCTGTATATCATTTCGATCTCTACCGCCTCTCTTCTGTTGATGAGCTGGACAGCATCGGATATGAAGAGTTCCTTTTCTCCAACGGCATCTCATTGATCGAATGGCCTGAAAAGATTATCGCCTTCGCAGGCGATGAATGGCTTTCCATTTCACTGGAATATGTTGATGACAGTCCAGACACGAGACGGATTACCTTTCTCCCTCAGGGAGAAAGGTTTGTGCACATAGTTGAAGAACTTGAAACTACCACCGGAGGAGCAGCACCGGGCTGTAATGTTCCTCCGGTATTGGAATAGAATTGGATGAGCAATTATGAATATATTGCTGATTGATACCACAACTGAAGTGTTCAGCGTTTCACTGGCAAAAGATGACCGTCTGTTAGGTGAATCATTCTTTGAGCTCCCCAGAGGGCATCTGGTCAATCTCATACCTTCAATGACTTCTCTTCTGAAAACCTGCAGAACAGGCTTTTCAGACATTTCCGTGATAGGTGTCACAAACGGCCCGGGTTCATTTACCGGGGTCAGACTGGGTGTGATGACTGCCAGGACTGTCGGACAGTTATGCGATATCCCTGTAGTCCCTGTTAATACACTGGATGTGCTGGCCATGAACTGCCTTTATTGCGAAGGCACAGTCTGTTCAATGCTTGATGCCAGAAAGAACGAAATCTTTTCTGCCCTTTACAGGAGAGAAGGCGGCACTCTGTCAAGGCTGTCAGATTACCGAGTGCACAATCCGGATGGCCTTGTTGAAGATCTGAAAAAGTGCGGGGCGCCTCTGGTATTGACCGGTAACGCTCTCTCCCGCTATGGCGGACTCCTGAAGGAGTCAATGAAAGAAGAGGTTACAGCGCTGCCGCCTGCGTATTGGTATCCAAGAGGGAACTCCATTCTGCATACGGTGCTTGACGCTCTGCGCAGCAGTGGTGGTGTCAGGTATCATGAAGTTCGAGCCTTTTATATGAGGGACTCAGAAGCAGAAGAAACAAAGAAAAGCTGTAAGACGAAATGAACAAGATAGTTATTGCGCCAATGCGTGAAGAAGACATACCCCGGATAAGAGAGATCGAAAAGAAATCATTTTCGGAGCTGTGGCCGGAAGATTCCTTTGAGAGGGAGATCACTGAGAACAGGGTGGCTTATTATCTTACTGCGCGCATCGATGGGATCATCGCCGGATATATGGGCACGTGGCTCATAATGGATGAATCGCATATCACGACCTTTGCTGTCGATCCTGTTTACCGCGGCAGAAAAGTGGGATTCTACCTGCTATGGAGCCTTATGAACCATACCGTTCTGAAAGGTGCCCGCTGGTCAACACTGGAAGTAAATGAGGAAAATGCACCTGCCCTTCACCTATATGAAAAGTTTCGGTTTAAGAGAATAGGAAAGAGAAAAGAGTATTATGCAAACGGCAGGAATGCAGTTGTCATGTGGGTTGGAAATCTGCAGAAGCAGGAATACAGAGACTTTCTGGACAGTATGAAAGCAGAGCTTGATGTCTGTGAGCTTTTACAAGAGAGGTGAACCGTCATAATCTGGCTCGGAATTGAGACAAGCTGCGACGAGACTTCTGTTGCTGTTGTGGAAGATGGGACAAAGATTCATGCAAATCTCATCTCTTCTCAGGTAGAGCTGCATGAACGTTTTGGTGGAGTTGTGCCGGAGATTGCAAGCAGACAGCATATGGAAGTCCTGAATCCACTGATTGATGAAGCCCTGGTGAAAAGCAGTCTTCTATGGGATGACATTGGAGGTGTCTGTGTCAGCTGCGGTCCAGGTCTTGTAGGCTCTCTCCTTATTGGTGTAGCGGCTGCCAAAACCATAGCGGCTGTGCGGAATATCCCCCTTCAGGGCATTAACCACCTCCATGGACATATCTATGCCAACTTCCTGGAGCACCCGGAGCTGCCGCTTCCTGCGTTGTCCCTTCTTGTCTCCGGAGGCCATACTGCTCTTATTGTAATGCACAATCACGGTGTATTTGAACTGCTTGGAGAGACAAGAGACGATGCTGCAGGAGAGTGTTTTGACAAAAGCGCCCGAATACTGGGCCTCGCCTATCCGGGAGGGCCCCTCATCGATTCGCTTGCCAGAGATGGAAATCCGTCGGCAATTCACTTTCCGAGGGCACTGCCGGAAAGCAGTTCACTGGAGTTCAGCTTCAGCGGCTTGAAAACAGCGGTGATGTATTTCGTCAGATCAGGAGGGCTTGAGAATCACTCTCTCAATGATGTATGTGCTTCTCTGCAGAAAGCTGTAGTCGATGTTCTGGTTAAAAAAACAATTGCGGCAGTGAAGAGAACAGGGATCAGAACCGTTCTGATGGCCGGCGGCGTGGCGTGTAACAGCTGTCTGAGGCAGGAATTGGAATCTGCAGCAGGGGCAGGTCATTTTCAGCTATTCTGCCCTTCACCATTACTATGTACAGATAATGCCGCAATGATAGCATGTGCCGCCCATCATACATATGACAGAATATCATCAGGCTCTCCTCTGACACTCGATGTAAGCCCCGGACTCACAGTCTGAATGCGGCGGGAGACATGCCGGAAATCTGCAGAGAACTCTCTAATCTTCTTTGAGAATCCTGATAAAGATCTCAACTATCATAGGATCAAACTGGGTTCCCGCATTTCTTTCCAGCTCCTTTATCGCGTCTTCCTGGGAAAACCCCTTTCTGTAAGGTCTGTCAGAAGTCATGGCATCAAATGCATCAGCAACTGCTATTATTCTGGCAGCCAGAGGGATCTCCTCACCTTTCAGATGATAGGGATATCCTTTGCCGGTAAACTTCTCATGATGATGAAACATATACGGCAGAATGGTCCTGAATCGCTTGACAGGCTCCATTATCTTTGCCCCATATGCAGGATGCTTCTGCATCTCTTCAAACTCCGATTCAGACAGCTTTCCTGGTTTATGGAGTATATCATCACGAATATGGATTTTTCCTATGTCGTGAAGAAGAGCTGCATACTGAATATAGTCTATCTCTTCCTGAGAGAGTGGAAGATGCCTGCAGATCCTTAATGAATACTCTGTGACTCGCTGAGAATGTCCTCTTGTATAAGGATCTCTTGCATCTATCGCATTGGCAAGCGCAGTAATGGATTCCACAAAAAGCTCATGAAGCTCCTGGAGAAGCCTGGAATTCTCCAGTGCCACAGCTGCCTGGTTGGCCAGCATCATGAGCAGATCCACGCTCTCAGTTGAAAAATTTTCTTCGTCTTCTCTGTCACTGACGTTCAAAACGCCTATAAGATTATCTTTAATCCTTATCGGGACCGATATTGCCGAAGGTATTTCATGAGTTTCCCTTTCACTCTTCTTGGATTCCGATTCTCTTATACCTTTTAACATCAGGCGCGGCTTGCCCTCCAGAGCGACTTTTCCGGCTATACCTTCACCCAGCTTAGGCCTGGCAATCTTTACTATCTTTTTTGGAAGTCCATAGGCGACTTCAATCGAAAGCTCGCCCCTTTCTTTGTCCAGCAGCATCAGAGAGCCTTTTTTTGCTTTCAGAAGCTTGCGTGCACTTTTTAATACTTCAGTCAGAACTCTTTTCTTTTCTGTCGACGATGTGATAGTGGTTCCTATCCTGTAAAGTGCTTCCAGCTCGCGAGCCTTCTGCTGGAGAGAGAGAAAAAGATTGGCGTTGTGAATGCCTCCGGCTGCTTTTGATGCAAGGATCTCAAGTATTTCCAGGTCTTCATGGGTAAAGTCATCTCCATCGTTTTTCCCGATGATGTTAAGAACTCCTATTGTTCTGCCTTTAGTCTTCAGAGGCACGCATATTGCCGATCTGATCTCTTTTCCAGAGCTATCGGACCCGGAACATGACTCTGCCTCACTTTTAAGGATTATTAAAGGCTTTCCGGATGAGGCCACTTCTCCAGAGATCCCTTCATCTCGATTTATTCTCCTATTTCTCTGCATGACCTCACTTAATCCACATTCAACAAGTACCCTCATCTCCTGCTTATCTTCATCGATAAGCATTATGGAGCCGGCCTGAGCATTCAGCATTTCTATGGAGCTGTCCAGCACGATTTGAGATACTTTTTCCATCTTGAGAGTGGAGTTGATTGTATTCCCTATCTCATAAAGAGTTGAGATTCTGGCCACATGTTGAGAAGACTGATAGGCCTCAATGAAAAACTCAGCTATGACTTGAGCACAGGTCTTTATGATGCGGCTGGATTTTACTTTCATCTCCACATAGTTACGGGAGCAGTTACTATCTGGAATTCCTCCATCCCTGCACTCACTATCATTCAGTGCAGTCGCTTCAGGGAAGGGTCCTGCAAGAATATAAGCGATAGGCTTCCTGTCCACCAAAATCCTCTCTGCCAGCAATATGCTGTTTTCGTATCGTATCTCTTGAGGAAACTCTGATGGAACCTCATTATTGGATATCAGGAGGCCTGGTATCCCGGAAGTATAGATAAGATCACTGATATATTTATCGTAGAGGGAGTTCTCACTACAGCGCCGCATATACACAGGATTTCCAGTCTCATCAATGACAGAGATCTGAACACCTGCAGTGTCACAAAAAGTTTCAATCAGTTCCTTCAGTGCAGTGAATTCTATTATCTCTGATATATGCAGTGAAAAGTGCTTCGTATACATCAAAAGGTCCTTCTCTGAAGTCAGCTGAGAGACCGGAGCAGTGTTCAGCAGGTTATTCCATTCTGACTGCTCTGCGACATCCTGTGGAGAAATTCTTTCATCACTGCGTACAATGATAAAAGCACAAATATGCCCAGAATGCAGTAACACCAGAACGGCAGATTCCTGCCAGCCAGTATGAGATATGTATAAGGAGAAAATCCAACAACCACTGCACTTCCGGCCCATAGCACTGTCAGATTCTTCTCTCGCCTCTTATAGCTCTTTAAAGCATGAAACACAATTACCCAGAAAAAAAACACTTTAACAAGATAAAGAATTAAAAAAATTCTTGCATCAATACAGAAATGCTTTTGCAGTTCGGCAAATACTCCGGAAAAAGCCTCCATCCTGACTCCCTCTGCTTTGTAATCTAAAGATAATATTCATTAAACCTCACGACCGATGAAGCCGGTAATCATCCATGATAGACTTCTCTTCCTTCCATCCATTTCCCTCCAGTACATCGTAGGTAAATGTAAGTGAGATTGGGAACTTTTTCAGATTGGAAAATACTCACATTCTGAAGGAATTTCAATGACAGGACTTGAAATCTGCATTATTGTAATGAACAGTTGAATATTTATCCCTCCAGAGCAGAGAGTTGCCATGCACCCTCCCTTTAACGATATTACAAGCCGTCAGAACCAGTATGTTCAATATGCACGTCACCTTCATGACAGAAAAGCCAGAGCTTCCGAAAAAGCCTGTCTCGCAGAGGGAGTCAAAGTGCTCGCCGAGCTTTCTCCGGCTTCAAATCCGATACGTTTCATGTTTATCTCAAAAGACAAGGTTTCAGACATCCCACAATCGCTATCTCCTGTCATTTCACAGGCCAGCCAGATACTTGTAGTGGACAGGCGAATCATGGACTACATTTCTACAACTGAAACGCCTGACGGCTTTCTTGCCGTTGTTGAGACTGCGCCCCTCTCTTCTCTGGAGCCTGAAATTGATGGAGACTCCTTTTTTCTGATCCTGGACAGCATTCGAGATCCCGGCAACCTTGGTACAATCTTCAGGACTGCATATGCAGCAGGGACTTCAGCGATCATACTCTTTGATGAGAATGTAGATGCATATAATGCAAAGACTATCAGAGCATCAGCCGGCACTGTCTTCAGACTGCCGTTTTTCAGTATTTCCAGAGAAAGACTGGCGGTTCTGGAAAGATCCAAGGCAAAGGGCCTCAGAATAGCAGCTTCTGTCTCACGGGCCTCTGAAGCGTACTGGGACTTTGATTACAGCCCTCCTCTCGCCTTTGTTCTCGGCAGCGAGAGTCACGGCATATCTGAAACTCTGATTTCCCTCTGTGATACCGCCATATCAATCCCGATGGAGAAAGCTGTCGATTCACTCAATGTATCAGTTTCTGCCTCTCTTCTATGCTATAAGTTTCTTGAGAAGAAGAATCGTGCGAAATGGTAATGTTTTTTTAAAGAAAAGTGCTTGCAAAAAAAAATGATCTGTGTTATACTACTTTTTGTTGACGGTAAGCACTTACCTCCTCCATTAATCTCCAGGGGTAAACGCAAAAAATTAAATCAATTTTGCAGGAAAGAGGTGTTTTTATGACAGGTCCAGAGTTTTACTGGGAGATATTCAAAAACACTGGTTCCCCGACGGCATACTTGCTCTACAGAGATAACAACGAGACCACCAGGGAAGATGAAGATTCCCGGTAAGAAGCTGTACTATAGACCTCGATAATAAATTCCAATAATACCCTTCAGAAGGTCTTATTTCTGAAGGATTTTTTTTATGCCGGAGAAGAATCCTTTTAATCGGTGGTTGATCTTTATATCATTCTCTTTTTTCTTGTCACTGTACTCATCGCATTATTCAGAGGAGTCGTCTCGGAATTTTTCGATCTTCTTACCTTCACTATTGGCCTGGTATTTGCTCTTTCAGTCTTTGAGATACCCGGACAGGCTCTCTTTCGTGAAATGCATGGGAGTCGGGAATTTGCATTCATAATCTCCTTTCTGCTTGTCTTCATCCCGGTCGGATTGCTTTTTGCCGCACTGGGACTGCGATTTTCTACATTCATCAAGGAAAAGATACCTGCATTTTTTTTCTATGGCTTCGGTATACCAATAGCCGTGATAAAATCACTGATAGTAATAATCTCTGTGATTCTGTTGCTCTGGAGCAGCAATATCAAGCCATATCTGAAGAAGGATCTGTGCGAATCCTGCATTGCCAGTCATATAAGCTCATTCAACCCCTTCATTCTCATTATTGCTGAAGCCATAACACCTCCGACCATTGTCTTCAAAGTTAAATCTGCCATCGCTCAACAGGAGATGTATAAAAAAGAGAGAAGCATAAATAACTGATACTGTTACAGCGTTTCTATAGAAGTTCCGAACAAATTTCAGCCGGAGGCTTTCCATGAAGCACTTACCTGTCATTGCAGCACTGATTGTCATGCTCTGTGTGCCCTGCCTGGCAACAGTCACATCAGAACAGTATACTTCATACAATTCCAGAATAGGCACTCTCATCTTCAGAGAAATTGCCATCATGGAAAAGGCAAATGAAGTGTTCAAACAATGGATTAAAGGTGATATCGCAAGGGTGGATGCTGAGCTTCAACTGTCAGCATTCATATATATGCTGGAATCCCTTCACCTGGAACTGTCTGGAACCAAACATCCTGAAGAGCTGGAAGATCTTCATGCAACCTATTCTCAATCTTCTGCAATACTCGAAAAGTCAGTTAAAAACCATCTGGAATTCTTAAAAAACAATGAACTCAACTCTGATGGAATAAGAGACAGGATAAACCGCCATCTGACAGGATATGTGCAGTCAGTATATGACTGCCAGATAAGCAATATAGAGGCTCAGCTCAAGTATCAGGTACAGATGAAGCTCGATAAAGAACCAGATTCAATCAAAGCATATTATTCTTGGAATAACAGCATACTTGAAATCATGATTAAGCAGACCGGCCTGTCTGAAAATATGGAGCTGATGCTGGTACAGCTCTCTACCGGAGGCATTGACATCGAAGAAGCAGAGAAAGAAGAGAAGAAGATCAGAGAAAAAGCTGCAGCACTGCAGAAACAGCTTGACGATATCAAGCCTGATAAACGAGTCTCAGAATTGAACAGGCTCTTTATGCAGAGCTACAGCAGCTATCTTTCATTTCACACGATATTGACAGAGTATCTCAACGCTCCTACAAAGGAAAAATCTGCCAGACTGGAAGAGATTACAAGACAAACGAACAGGCTCAGTTACGAATTCAATGAAGCCTGCTCCAGATATCTTCAGGAACAGGGCAAACGTTGACAAAGAGGCCTTCCATGCTTTTTGCTGCCTTATCGGACCAGGCTTCCGAACCATCCGATCAGGAATCGGATCTGTATAAAGCTTGAACTGCCACTCTGCAGAGGCAACCATGAAGCTGCATCATTCTGTGCACAGTATCATTAACAGTCTAATCAGTCAAGGATACAGCGCTTTTTTCTATGGTCTTACAGCCAGGAGTCTGCTTCTTCGACAGCAGCCGCGTCTTTACTATATCCTGACAAATGCCGGACTCGTAGAGCTTGCGCAGTGCATCGAATCAATCGAATATCCGGGAAAAGCCTGCTATGATGCCTGCAGCCGTGAAGGTGATCTATCATTCAGATTCAGGATAGCAGATACTTCCTTCAGTAATGATATAATAGAAACACTCAGATATTTCACTCCCCACCAGATGTATACGATAGATACTTTTGTCTGCGATCCTGCAGGCCAGGTCTTCTACGATCTCTGGTCACACTATGATCATATCCGCAGGAAGCTTCTCTTTCCCACCCCTCATTTCAGAGAGCTCTATTCAACTGAGATCTGCCGTATATTTGAGGGACTGCTGCTTTACTCTGCATCAGAGTTCCAGCTCTCTGAAGAATTGCTAGTTCAATGGGACTCTCTTACTTTTAAGATGAAGTGGGATGAAAAAGATGAGATCAGAGAATGCCTGAATGCTCTTCTTACTTCTCCCAGATCCTATGATGTTCTCGTCTTGCTGGAGCAACACGGTATTCTGAGAGAGATCATGCCTGAACTGGCAAAAGCGGAAAATGCCAGCCACGACAAAGAACACCATCCGGAAGGTAATGTTCTGCAGCATACACTCGAGTGTTTTAAATACATTGAGAAACCAACACTTGAGCTCGCTCTCGCCCTGCTGCTTCATGACATTGGGAAACCTGATACTGCTTGCTACAAAAGAACTCTGAGTTTTCCGGGTCATTCAGGAGTAGGTGCACGTATAGCAAGAAAGCAGCTGAAAAAGTTTGGCTATAGTGATGAAATCATAGAACGGGTGTATTTTCTCATTTTGCATCATCTGCTGGCCCACGAATTGAACAGAATGAATTATGATGACCAGAAGCTTATGATGCAGAACCCCATGTTCCCTGAGCTCCTGAAGCTGTTCAAAGCAGATATCATGAGCTGCTATGGCGATCTGTCTCATTATCACAGAATTTCGGCACAGTATAGAAAATGTCATAGATCTGCCCGGCACGGTATATGAGCTCACGGCATACACACTATGTTCAAGGATTGTCAGCTCTGAAACAACTGATAAATCGTGAAGGAGTTCTGTTATTGATAATCTAAATTATAAAGAACAATGCAGCACTTATCTCGGCCACTTGAGGTGCCTCGATGAAATGTCCTGTTTGCCTGAATGAACTGCCAGACGATGCATTTTTCTGCAGCACCTGTAAAACACAAGTTAACCGGGAGCTTTTGAATTCTGCTCCCACACCGCCTCCTCCACCGCCTCCCCCACCTAAAATGCCTCAGAGTGAAAGAACAGGACAGCAGAATCCTGAGCAGATGCTTCTGAACCGGTATCAGATAAGAAGACCTTTGAAAAAAGGCGGGATGGGAGCTATCTATGAAGTATTTGATGTAAGGCTCAAGAAGACATGGGCTCTCAAAGAGATGATGGAGTTCTTTGTCAATGAAAGCGACAGAACAAAGGCAACAGAGAGATTCGAGAGAGAAGCCACCATGCTTGCATCTCTCTCACACCCAAATCTTCCGAGAGTAATCGATTTCTTCGAGGAACAGGGTCACTTCTATCTAATCATGGACTTCATCGAAGGCGAAGATCTTCAATCACTTATTAAGACCCATCCGGATTCGCAATTGCCTGAGAAAGCTGTAATTGACATTGCGATCAGTATTCTGAATATTCTGGAGTATCTCCACAACCTCACACCACCTATAGTTTACCGTGATATCAAGCCAGCCAACGTAATGGTGAGGAAAAATGACGGGAGTATTGTGCTCATTGATTTTGGAATTGCCCGCTCTATCACATCAGATGATACACCAAAAACTGAGATTGGCACTGTAGGCTACGCTCCGCCGGAACAGTATTCAGGCCATCCGATACCAGTCTCTGACATTTATGCCCTTGCTGCCACCATGCACGAACTTCTCTCCGGTATGCCCCCTCGTGTGCCCTTCCAGTTCCAGCCGCTCTGCGAGCTGATTCCAACTATAAATCCTACACTGGAAAGGATTATCATGAAAGCTCTGGAGCTGGATCCCGCCCGGAGATGGCGGGATGCCAGAGAGATGAAAGAGGCTCTGCAAACCCTTTGTGCCCAGCCTGCCCAGTTGTCTCAGCAGTCTATTCCTGTCATAGCTCCCATGCTATCTCCTCACGCTGATTTTCAATCACGGATCGCGAGATATGATGAGAAGGATCCTTCCACCAGATCGCTTCCGGGCCTTGAAAGCTCTGAACTGCGCCCACACCGTCAGACTGGCGGCGATATTGACAGACCGGCACCTTCCAGAGAAGAACCTGCTTCTATGAAAATTAGTAATACAATACAGCACTCCCAGCAGAGTCAAACCGGTTCAAGGGTACCGCTGGACATTCCCTCACAGCTTCACGGTGAAGGAGTCTCTTTTGTAGCATCCATTACTGGAGAACGGGGATTGACAAGCGGCTCCACATCACATCTCTCTCCAGAAAAACAGAATGCGCTGCAGAAGCTCATACTTTATACAAAGCGCTTCAGAGATAGAAAGATAATTAAATGCCATAAAGAGCCGGTTTCATGCTTTGCATTCTATCCCGGTAAGGAAATGATAGTGACTGCTTCTGTCAATGAAGGAATAAAGCTTCTGGAGCTGCCAGGCGGGAGAGTGCTTTCATCTTTCGCCGAGAATGATAAAGGGATCCGGACAGCCTCATTCTCCACAGATGGAAGGTTGATCGCCTACAACGCAAAGCCCAGAAAGGTTCCCATAGTGGATCTGAAATCGAAGTTCAAGGTTTCTGAGTTCGAGAAATTTGATGGCGATCCTTACATTATAACATTTCATCCCGCTGAAAGTGTTCTCATCATGGGGTGTCTTGACGGAGAGATCTTTGTATATAATTACTCCTCTCAGAACTATTCGAGACTGAAGTATTATAAGCTTGATCTTTCTGCATTGGTGCTATCAGGTGACGGGAACTATCTTGTTGCCGGCCATATTGACGGCACCCTCAATGTATGGGATCTGCCCCAGAAGAAGCTCCTCAAGACTCTGAAACGTCACGACAGCACTATCACTTCGGTAGCCTTCGCACCAAACAACAAGATCTTCATCTCGAGCTCGTCAGACGGGGTCATGCATCTTTGGAGCTGCCAGAAGCTGATTCAGATAAGAACGTTGAAGAGCAATACAGGCGGTATCACCTCAGTGGTATTCGTACACGATAATCCATACATCTGTACTTCATCAGAGGACAGGACGATCAGATTCTGGGACCTCCCAGATGGTGAGCTGAATGTCATTTTAGAGAAAATGCCTGAAGAGATGACACAGATTGGATATGGTCTTTACAATCTGTCAAATTTCTTTGCCGCATCGATGAAAAACGGTGAGCTTATCACATGGACTCTCTGACAGGAACTTCCCACGCTAGTTCTTTCCAAACTCCTTCAGCTCCAGTCTGACTGTTCGGATCGGCTTTGTCTCTGTCTCCTTGAACTCAATGGCAACGATCCCCACTTTATCTGCGCACCACAGATTCCCTTCTAGTCTGTCCCTGTCCTTGAATGATATCAGAAGAGCCTGATATGTACCGGCCGGCACTTTCACTTCTTCCACTTTTTTTGCATGGAGACCAAGAGTTCTCCCCAGAATCGCAACATCCCATTTTTCTCCGATCTTCAGAGTCTCCGTAAAGAGTAATCCTTCGCTCTCGCCGTCACGGCAAAATATCTTTCCCCCGGCCTTTCTGAGAAGCAATCTGCTGAAGACTGAACCTTCCATGGAAACAGCTGTTTTCAAATAGGTGGCACCGCCAATGCTCTCCTCTCCCTCGACAGCAACAGTGTGATTTGTAACAGGGAGCCTTATTGCAGTGGAGGCAACCTGGGACGTGTAGATTCCAGAGTATACCCACCTTGATTCCTTCTCAAGAGGAAACGAAAATGCGGCCTCCCTGCGGGCACATCCTGCAGATGCATATACCAGGATCAGAGCCAGCGCAGCAGCTAATGAACAGTATATCCTTATACTGAATCTCACAACACGGCACCTCCCCCTCGTGATTCCCGATACAGGGATCGGCTGATCTGATCCCTGCTGTCATATTTCCTGTCTCCAGTCAACGTCGAATCGCTACAGTTGAACACCACCAGGTGCATTCTGAGGCTCAGGCTCCACCTGCGGCTCTCTTGGCGCGCTCGGTATCTCTATGGCTCTTGGTGCAGGCTCAGCCGAAGATCGTGGAATCTCGATGGCCCTGGGTTTTTCAATGATTTCCGCAGCCTTTGGGATCTCAATCGCTTTGGGTCTGAACACAGGCTGGGCTGCAGTAGTACCGGAGGATCCGGTGTTCAATGCGGGGGTGACAGGCCGAGGCTCTCCCTCACTTCTCCTCTTTGCACCAGGCTGCTGAGCGACGGGTCCGGAGGTTGATCTTGCAGGTGATGCCAGTTCCCTGTCGGGACGCTTGTCTCTTCTTTCATATTTTATTGGACCGTGTTTTGAGCAGAAACGCATCGGGACAGCGCCGGCTCTGTAGAACTTTCTCACGGTGTTTGGACAGGAGCCGGTCGCTCTCTGACCTGTCTCGGCACACATCACTACGCCGATCTCACTCTTATTATTCATTGCAAATATCATCTTCTTCTCTTTTGCGAGCGCCTTCTTCATGAACCTGGCCCAGATGGGAGCAGACAGGTCTCCACCATATACGTGATTCATCTGTGTGTAGTCGTCATTTCCAGCCCACACCGCTGTAGACAGCTGTGGCACATAGCCGACAAACCAGGCATCTCTGAATTCATCGGTGGTCCCGGTTTTACCGGCCGCTTCTCTGCCAATCTGAGCGGCTGTTCCGGTACCTCCTTCGATGACAGTTTTCATTATCTCAGTCATCGTGAAGGCAGTAGATTCAGGGAGCACGTCCTCAGCTTGAGGCCATCTGTGATCTTCAATAACGTTGCCTTGAGAATCCATGATCAGCTTGATTGCAGTCGGCTCACACCTTACTCCTCCATTGGCAAGGACACCATAGGCGGAAGCCATGTCCAGAACTGTCACCACACTGCTTCCAAGACCGATAGAAAGATGATGCTCTATAGGGTCCTTTAATCCCATCCGGTGGCAATAGTCTATTACCTTGTCAATTCCTATCTTGTCCAGAACCTTGACAGCACATACATTTCTAGACCATTTGACTGCATCTCTGAATGTCATGGTTCCCTTGAAATTCCTGTCACAGTTGCCTGGGGACCAGGTGACTCCTGCTGCAGTCTGATAGCTGACAGGGTTGTCATCCACGAGTGAATCAGGAGAATATCCACTGTCAATTGCAGCGGTGTAAATGAAAATCTTGAAAGACGATCCTGGCTGCCGACGGGCCTGCCAGGCTCTGTTGAACTGGTTCTTCTCAGTGTATTTCAGACCGCCGACCATACACTTTATATAGCCGTTTCTTGGATCGACAGCTACAATTGCACCATTTGTGGCGTTCATACCCTGATTCCGAGCCATGTCAAGCCCCCATACAAGGGCTTCATGGGCATCTTTCTGCATGGAGATATCCATTGTGGTATATATCTTCAGACCTCCTCTGTAGAGAAGATCATCACTGTATTTCTGTGAAAGCTGTTTCAGCACATATGATGTAAAATATGGATACTGAAGCTGCTGAAACTCAGAACGATGAGGCGCATAAGCCAGCTTTCGCTCTCCGGCCTCATCTGCCTGTTTCAGCGTGATGTAACCACAGTCCACCATCCTTCTCAAAACCATCTTCTGTCTTGCTTTGCCTTTTTTCTCATCTACAAATGGAGAGTAAACGCTGGGAGCTGGTGGAAGCCCGGCAATCATGGCTGACTCAGGAAGGGACAGATCTTTCGCGTGCTTTCCAAAATATGTCTGGGCGGCTGCCTCAATACCATAAGCGCCACCGCCGAAATATATCTGATTGAAGTACAGCTCCAGTATCTCCTTCTTGGTGAATCGCCTTTCAATCTGCACCGCCAGTATTACTTCCTGGATCTTGCGGTGTATGCTCTTCTTGGGATGTAGAAATATATTCCGTGCAAGCTGCTGTGTAATGGTACTGGCTCCCTGGGAGGCTCCGCCTCCTCTGTAATCCTCAAGCGCAGCACGGATGATCCCTTTGGGATCAATGCCACGATGCTGATAGAAGCGGGAATCTTCAATCGCAAGCATCGCATTCTGCATATTCTGAGGTATGTCTTCAATCGGAACCCAGAACCTGTTTTCTTTAAAAAGAACCCCTATTGGCTTTCCATCGGAGGAGAAAATGCGGGATGTCTCACTGGGTTCAAATTTAGTGAGCTTCTCTACATCAGGAAGACCTTTGGAGCAGCTGCTGATTATGGCAAATGCCACTCCAAAAAGAAATATGGCCACAAATAAAGATGAAAGCAGGAAAAAAAGGAGCACTTTAACAAATATGCGGTTCTTCCCTTTCTTTACGCCTGTCATTGCTTGTTCACCTCATCTATAGTTATTGCACCCAGTATGCCATTGACAAAACGGCCTGAATCTCTGTCACCGAATATCTTGGCCAGTTCAACAGCTTCATCTATTGATACATTACGGGGGATATCATCCCTGTAAATCATTTCGTAAAGAGCCATTCTTAGAATATTCAGCTCCACTCGCGCCACGCGCTCCATATCCCAGTTTTTCACCTTCTTCTGTATTGATGCATCCAGATCGGAAATATGATTCATGAGACCGTGAAAATTATCTGTCACGAAGGCTCTGAAATTCTCATCACCCAGACACGCCGCAAAATTCTCTTCTCCTGAGATAACAGGAGCGCTGCCTTCTTTCAGGCTTCGCATGAAAGCCTCTTTCTCCTTTTTGTGCTGATCCTGCAGGGTCAGGATGGTCAGTATCTCAGCGTCAATATCGTTCAATACATTGCTGAGAGCCAATTCCGGGTCAATATCACCCACATCCACCTGAAAGATAGCACCCAGTAATAACACTCGAGCCAGAGTTCTTTTTCTCACCGATACTCCTTATTAAATGAGACTTATACCCAAAGGATTAATTGACAACATCATATCAGGCTCTGTGTCAGGTCCTGCCGTGTGCTTCAGCAAATATGGAATCAAGACAGCTCTCCACAAAGGAGGTATGAATCTCTCCATCTTTGAATGACGGGCTCATCAGAATCTTCTTGTGAAAGGGAAGTGTCGTTTTGACGCCAGAGATGACAGTCTCTTCAAGCGACCTGTACATTCGTGCAATAGCCTCATTTCTGTCCCTGCCGTATGTGATGAGCTTGGCCAGAAGTGAATCATAATATGGCTGAACTACAGAACCTTGACATATATGACTGTCAACACGAACTCCAAGACCGCCCGGGAAGTGAAGAGAGGTTATTGTTCCCGTTGAAGGTGCAAAGCCTTTTTCAGGATCTTCTGCATTGATCCTGCATTCAATGCTGTGCCCTGTCAAAAGTATGTCTCCCTGAGCCATTTTGAGCTTTTCTCCGCAAGCCATCCGAATCTGTTCTTTTACCAGATCGATCCCGGTAACCATCTCAGTCACAGGATGCTCCACCTGGATCCTTGTATTCATCTCTATGAAATAGAACAGACCTGACTCCAGATCAAGGAGAAATTCAACAGTACCGACACCGGCATAGCCAGTCGTGCGGGCACCTTTCACTGCTGCATCGCCCATATCTTTTCTCAGTTTTTTGCTAACCGCTCCGGAGGGAGATTCTTCAATAAGCTTCTGATTCCTTCTCTGAACCGAGCAATCTCTCTCGCCCAGATGAACCACAGAGCCGTGTTCATCAGCAAGAATCTGGAACTCAATATGCCTGGAGCGCTGTATGTACTTTTCCACATAAAGTCTGTCATCCCCAAAGGAGCTTCTGGCCTCCGCTCTGGCAGTATTGAGGCACTTCTGAAGCTCCTCTTCACTCTGAACCACCCTCATTCCCTTTCCGCCTCCACCGGATGTGGCCTTTATGATGAGAGGGAAGCCGACCTTTTTCGCAAAATCCAGCGCCTCTCTGGGATTCTGAATATTTCCCGTGCCTGGCACAATAGGGATCCCAAGGCTCTCCATCGTTTCACGGGCTTTCGATTTATCACCCATCAAAGTCATGGAGTGCACAGGAGGGCCGATGAACTTTATGGAATGGCCCTCACAGATCTCTGCAAAGCTTATATTCTCTGCAAGAAGGCCATATCCGGGATGTATGGCATCGGCATTGCTTATAAGCGCTGCACTTATGATATTGTGCATATTGAGATAGCTGTTGAGCACCTGAGCCGGGCCTACACAATATGCCTCATCTGCCGTAGTTACGTGAAGCGAATCCTTATCAACATCAGAATAAATTGCAACTGTTGCCACTCCCAGCTCTCTGCATGCCCTTATTACCCTCAGTGCTATCTCTCCTCTGTTTGCGATGAGAACTTTTTTAAACATTAGTTACTCCTGTATTATGACATCCATAAAAAATGTCTTGAAGTTATCTGTCAGGAACTGATATCGATCGTCATCAACCGCTGGCCATAGTCTACACAGGCATTATCGGCTGCAACTATCTCTTTCACCTTTCCGCTGACTGTGGAAAGCACTTCGTGCATGAGCTTCATGGATTCTATATACCCTACAACCTGACCTTGAAATATGGCCTGACCCTTTTCCACCAGTGGAGACTCAAAAGGTGTGGATGCACGGTGAAATATTCCCACGAGATGTGACGCGATCACCGCCTGCCTTTCACCGGCCTCCTCTCTGAATACGGCTTCAGATAACCCTGGTGCACTCTGCAAAACAGGAAGCCGGATGGCGATCTTCAGATCGCCTGACTCCACTTTGATCTCACTGACACTCCTCCCCCTTACAATCTCTATGACTTCTTTGAGGGTGGTGCCGATCACCCTTTTCATTATTTTTTCATCTTTAGTATCCATGGTCTTTACTCTCCTCTATGCCCTCTCTCCGGTTACCACTCTGGGGTAGCCTGCAAGATCCTTATAAACCTCTATAATCCGGTATCCTGAAGCATTATGCAGCGCAATAATACGATCCAGAGCGCGCGGATTGATCTCAATGGAGATAAAGCCTTTCTCCCTCAGATACTGGTCAGCGCCTTCAATTATCCTGCGCGATATAAAGGTACCTCCTTCTTCAGTCCAGAGAGCCGGTGATGGCTCAAAATTTCTCACACTCAAGGGGAGGTCCTCTATCTCATCCACTGAGATATAGGGAGGATTGGATATTATGGCATCAAAAGAATCATAGTCATTAACGGATAAAGCATCATACACATCGCCCACTCTGAGGGTGACAAGATGCCCCACTCCGTGCGACTTGATATTACCTTCTGCTATTGCTGCTGCCTGAGGTGAAATGTCTGTTGCCAGTATGGTACAGTTCCTGAGATATCTGGCAAGTGATATGGCGATACAACCGCTGCCTGTGCCAATCTCCAGAATTCTGGGAGAGGAGATCCCTTCAGCCCAGAGGCGCTCGACTGCTCTCTCGACAAGAGTCTCAGTCTCTGCGCGCGGAATAAAACAGCCCGGTGATACCCTGAATGAAAGTGACATGAACTCCCGCATACCTGTTATATATGACACCGGCACACCTTTGAGGCGCTCCTCAAGTGCCTTCCTGTAATCATCATACTCCAGCAGAGAAAGCACCCTGTCTGAATGGACGTGAAGCTGTGTCCTCGTCATCGTCAAGACTTTACCCAGTATCAGCTCTGCGTCCAGAGACGGTGTGGAAGTAAAAGCCCCTCCAAGAAGATACCTTCCCATTGTTATTGCCCATCCAATAGTCTTATCAACTCTGTCACAGTCTATCATTGCATACCCCGGATTCACAGTCGTGTTTATCCCTGTATTGCAGTCTGCTTGCTGTATGAGGCCAGTGCCTCGAGAATATCTTCGAGCTCTCCTTCCAGTACTAATTCAAGGTTATGAGCTGTAAAACCTATTCTATGATCGGTTATGCGGCTCTGAGGGAAGTTATATGTTCTTATCTTCTCACTTCGATCGCCTGATCCAACCTGCAGTTTTCTGGCCTCTGCTATCTCCTTTTCCTGCGAAATCTGTTGTTGCTCAAGAAGCTTGGCACGCAGAATGCGCATAGCCTTCTCTCTGTTCTGATGCTGTGAGCGCTCATCCTGGCAGGCTACTACTATATTGGTGGGCAGATGAGTGATCCGTACCGCAGAATCAGTTTTATTGACGTGCTGCCCTCCTGCTCCTGACGATCTGTAAGTATCGATCCTCAAATCATTTGGATTAATCTCTATCTCAACTTCTTCCGGCTCAACCAGCACTGCCACCGTTACGGTTGAAGTGTGAATCCTGCCGCTGGCCTCTGTAGCCGGAACACGTTGGACCCTGTGAACACCGCTCTCAAATTTAAGCCTGGAATAAACTCTCTTTCCGGTAATGGAGAATATTACTTCCTTATAGCCGCCGAGTCCCGTTTCGTTTGAGCTCCAGAGCTCAACTTTCCAGTGCTGTTTTTCCGCGTACTTTCCGTACATCCTGAATAACTCACCGGCAAACAGTGCAGCTTCCTCTCCACCTGCCCCGGCACGGATTTCCATGATAATATCCTTTTCATCGTTGGGGTCCCTGGGAATAAGCAAGATCAGAAGTTTTTCCTTCTCAGCTTCGAGTTTCTTCTCCATCTCTTCGATCTCAGAGGCGATAAAATCCCTCAGCTCTTTTTCTTCTTCCTGCTTGATCATCATGCGACTCTCTTCAAGATCGTGGTTCAGCTTCTTGAAAGAGCGGTAGAAAGTAACCATCTCCTCTATGTCGGAGCGCTCTTTGGCAATCTCCCTGTAACGGTTCTGATCACTTATCACCGAAGAGTCACAGAGCATGCTGTTAAGCTCTTCATATCGTTTTTCTATCTCATCCAGCCTCTTTTCCAAGTAATACCCCTCCAGTATCGAAAGCAATATGTCTATTCGCCCTGTCTCACTGCATAAGAACGCGTCAGAAACCATTTCGGGCTTCCTGCACCATATGAATCATACATCGGCAATGTCATGAATATTTCAAGGGCAGCTCTTCCACCTGCATAATCTTTTCAGGCTTCCTGGGCAGTTCGTGGCATTGACGGCACCTGGCTTCATACTTTTCTGAAGCACCTACAAGGATTGTCGGGCTGTCATAGTCTGCAGCCTTGCCGTTGATTATCCTCTGCGAGCGGCATGCATTTTCTCCGCATACCACGCAGATTGCCCTCAGTTTATCGACTGTTTCCGCCTTGGCCATCAGTTGAGGAACTGAGCCGAAAGGCTCTCCCTTGAAATCCAGGTCAAGACCTGCAACAATTACCTTCAAACCTCTGCAGGCGAGTCTGTCGCATACATCGACAATCTCTTCAGAGAAAAACTGTACTTCATCAATAGCTGCCACCTGCGTATCAGACTCAAGGTATTCAAAGATCTCATAAGGATGAGTAACAGGTATCGCCTGTATGGTGAATCCGCTGTGGGATACCACCTGAAGGACTCCAAACCGGTTATCAAGAGATGGTTTAAAAACCTGTACCTTAAGCTGTGCAATCTGGGCACGTTTGATCCTTCTTATCAGCTCCTCACTTTTCCCGCTGAACATGCTTCCGCATATTACTTCAAGAGAACCTCTGATATGCATGAAAAGAATTCCTCCTACCTTCTGATTCTGGACATCCTCTCAAAACACTTCTGATCCTTCTGCGGACATGAGCCTTCCATACAGGCCGGACCAGCCTTTTCAAAGATAAGAGGAGCCGCTTTTGCTGCAAGTCTCAACATTGAATAGGCAAGCTTTCGAATCTCCCACTGCGCCTTCTTGCAGCATCTCAGATTAAAAAAGTGCAGAAGCTCTCTTGCATTCATCGTGACGAGTATTCTGGTGCCCATCGCCGAGGGAAGTATGTATCTTGCATCCTCTGGAGGTATGCCGGCCTCAATCATTTCATTATATAAGCACTGTGATGTTTTCAGATTTTCTTCAAATCTGCTGCGAAGAGCTTCATTATCGCGTATACGCGGAGGGATGACATAGCTGTCTGATTCATTGAGCTTCACATAGCGCTGGCTCTGCTGCGAATAGGAAGCTACTCTGTGGCGAACAAGCTGATGGCTCGTTACTCGGGATATGCCATCTATGGAAAAGGTAAAAACAGCGTGCTCAAGCACAGAGTGATGGCCCTTGTCAACGCATTCGCCGATCCTTTTCCTTATTTTATCGTCTTTGATAGTCGCCATGATTTCTCCTGCACCCTGAGCCGAGTAACATAAACGGGCAGCTGTCGCTGCCAGCTTATCAGGCTGAGGAGTATGACTCAGTAATTGTACATTCACTGCAGCACCTTTTTCCAGTAGATTTTTATTGCGGAGCGAGTAAGTAAATCAGAGGGTGTCGATTGCTGTCAAGTTTTGTATGATAGACAAAGAAGGAGAGCAGGTGCCCTCCTTCTCAGCATCAGAACTCTCTTTTCTGCTTACTGATCCTTATCTTTGATACCGTATCTCTGACGGAACTTTTCAACCTGACCCTCTTTTCCGGTGAAAGACTTCTGCTTGCCGGTATAAAAAGGGTGACAGGCTGAGCATATTTCCACCTTGAGAGCCTTCCGGGTGGAATAAGTAGTGAAGCTGGCGCCGCATGAGCAGGTCACCGTTGTCTCATGCCAGGCTGGATGTATCTTGTCCTTCATACAACACCTCTATTCATCTGATGTCATTCATTTCACGGGTCTGAATAAACATAACGTATTATAGCACACTCGATCATATTTGGCAATATTTTCTGCATCCAATTATTTATGTTCTCATGGTATCTCTTCAACCGGCTTCTGCAGATGGAATCACATCAACTGTGAGGCAATTTGCATCTGTGCTTATACTTTTCATATATTTCATTGAATTCCTTATGATTCTTCCTGAATACTTCCAGTACTTTGGGGTCGAAATGCTCCGGCATGGTTCGTCCATCACCTTCAGTCAGAACTCTGTATACATCCTTATGATCTGAAGGCGGCTTATAAGGCCTCACACTCCTCAGCGAGTCATACTGATCGGCCAGAATGAGAATACGACCTTCCAACGGAATATCTTCACCTTTCAATCCCTGAGGATAACCGCTCCCATCCCATCGTTCGTGATGCGTCAGGGCAATTCTCTCTGCAACCTGAAGAAATGTGGATGAAGATCCGTGAAGAATTCTTGCTCCTATTACAGTATGCGTCTTTATAAGGGCGAATTCCTCGAAATTCAGCTTTGCCGGCTTGAGCAGTATCTCTGAAGGTATACCAACTTTACCGATATCGTGCATATGGCTCGCATAAGAAAGAGCCTCTACTGCCTTTTCAGACCATCCTATGGCTGTTGCAATAAGTTTGCAGTAATGTCTTATCCTCAGAATATGTGATGCAGTGCCTTCATCTTTATATTCAGCAACTATGGTGAGACGGTAAATCGTATCCAGATAACTGTCCTTCAGCTTGTCCCTGGACATTCCCAGTTCCTGCATGGTCTCCCTGAGCTGGCTGGTCTTCTTTTTAACCTCATGCTCGAGTATTTCATTGTGAAGCTTGAGAAAATCCTCGAACTCCTTGATCTTCAGCAGATTTTTGGTTCTCACGTTCAGTTCGGTTATATCAAAAGGCTTTGTAAGGAAATCATTGGCTCCTGTCTCAAGACTCCTGATCTTCGATTCCCGGTCTTCCAGTCCGGTAATCATCACGACCGGCACATTTCTTGTGGAAAGATCTTCTCTCAGTTTTTTAAGCGTTTCAACACCATTCAGTCCCGGCATCAGAATATCCAGAAAGATGAGATCTGGGTGGAATGTTTTAGTTTTTTCCAGAGCCTCATAGCCATCTCTGGCTGTTTCATATATGAATCCGTTCGTTTCCATAACAGAAGATATGAGCCTGAGGTTCCTTTCCTCATCATCAACTATAAGTATTCTCGGCTTAGCAACCTTTTCCATAGAGTCACCTCTCAGCATTGCAGAAAAATGTATGGTACACCTGCTTTCCTTCTTCGCCTAAAATTAATGCGTTCCTCCTGACTGATGCCTGTGAAGTTTAAAAACACAGTAACAAAAACAGTGTCTGCCCAAGAAACGGGAATGGGGAGTATATCCTCATATCAAAGCTGTGGATCAGACTCGCAGACCCCACCATATTTATGTCTCGGAACTTCTATAGAAACATTGTAACGACCGCGTTTGGAATGATGGAGTATTGGAATACTGGAATATTGGGTTTAAGAGAAGAAAGGAGATGGGAAGTTCCTTGGTTTCGTCTTCAATTCTTGGACCCATCATTCCACCATTCCAGTGTTCCATTAT
>Ga0302251_1000117_pt1 | contig 95478 bp, 84 predicted proteins | sample AAG_RA_Gln_MG_FD_193534 | JGI IMG/M metagenome (GOLD analysis project Ga0302251, IMG submission 193534) | Enriched activated sludge microbial communities from anaerobic digester in WTTP, New Holstein, Wisconsin, United States - AAG_RA_Gln | ecosystem: Engineered > Bioreactor > Anaerobic >... | reverse complement strand
AGAAGTGCGTCCGGATGTGAGGCATCTGGAGTATGACAAGCATGCATCATTGTCGCCTCAGGATTCCATTCTGACGGCTTACAGAAACTTGGGTGATGCGTCAGCCAAAGCGTTGGCGGTCACTGAACCGGATGGAAAACTAGTGGGGATTGTCACCATGAAAGACATTGCCATGGGCTTTTTCAATTGGAAGGGTGATCTGCTGAAAACCACACTTGTCAATATGGTAGATGGCCTCGAGGCTCAGATTCTCCACGCTTCTTCCTCAATTATTGAAGGCAAAGTGCTGGTCGCTGCATTTTATAAGGATACTCTGATTGATCGTTCAAGCATTGATGAATCGACCATAGTAATCGTCGGAGACAGGTATGATGTGCTGGAACATGCAGTCAGACAAAAGGCGGCACTTATAATTGTCACCGGCGGACTCACCATCCCAGGGAAGATTCTCAGGCATGCCAGAGAGTCGGATGTCTGCATGATCAGAACACCTTACGACACCTTAAAGACAGCGCGGCTCATTGCCTCATGTGCGCCGGTATCAGAGATCATGATCAGCGAAAATCTGACGAGTTTTTATGAGCATGATGATGTTTCGGAAGCGCGTGAAGTCATGGCGGGCAGCCGCCACACAACCTTTCCGGTGACGGACGCCTCCGGCCGCTATGTGGGGTTTCTTTCCCGCAGACATTTGCTGAGGCCGAATAAACATCTCGTCATCCTGGTGGATCACAACGAATACGCTCAAAGTGTAGACGGCTTGAAGGAAGCAGAAATTCTCGCCATTGTCGACCACCACAAGCTAGGGGATGTCGTCACCAACCGCCCGCTGACGTTCGTCTGCAGACCTGTTGGAAGCACCTGCACTCTCGTGGGGGACCTGATTCGTGAAGAGGGGGTCGTACCACCCTCAAATATAGCCGGCATACTTCTGTCGGGCATCATTTCAGATACATTGAACTTTCAGTCGCCTACAACTACTGAGGATGACCGCCTTATGGCGGAATGGCTGACCTCGTTGATAGGCAACGATTTCGATATGGAAAATTATGCAAAAGCCCTGTTGAAGTCAGGGACCTCTCTTGAAGGACAAACAGCAGAAGCTGTTTTCTTTAAGGATTTCAAAATTTTCAGAGATGCTGATACCTCGGTAGGGGTTTCTCAGATTTTCACCTATGGTCTGGAAGAAGTGGAAGTCCGCAGAGAGGCTATCCTTGAAATGGTTCAGAAAACTCATAAAGAGCAGGGCTTTGATGCGACTGTCTTTATGGCGACAGATCTCCTTAGCCAGGGGTCGTGTTTGTATTATAAATCCAATATTACAGGGCTGATCACCAAAAGTTTTGAGGTAAATGAAGTTCAAGGCGTGTTTGTTCCGGGACTGCTTTCCAGAAAAAAACAGGTCATACCGCGTCTTCTGGAAGAAATAGGCCTGTCCAGACAGATGAGCTGATAAGCAGAAGTAGAGATCATAAGGTGGTGGGAGAATGAAGGAAGCTTTGTTCTATGTCAAGCGTGAGTCATCCGGCGTACAGTGTCAATTGTGTCCGAGAGTCTGTGTGATTGAGCCTGGCTGCAGCGGGGACTGCCTGGCCAGGAAAAATGAAGGCGGGACACTCTTCAGCGCGTCCTATGGACAGATTACCTCCTTTGGCGTGGACCCCATTGAGAAGAAGCCGCTTTACCATTTCCATCCCGGTCGTGACATTGTCAGCTTTGGGTCCTTTGGATGCAATCTGCATTGCCTCAACTGCCAAAATTATAGAATATCTCAATTGGTTGCGCCATCTGTCTCCTTATCGCCTGAACAGCTGTTGGCACGAGCACTTGAAGAGCCTCGCAGCATTGGCATTGCGGCGACGTACAATGAGCCCACTGTCAACCTTGAGTATGTTCTGGAAGTCTTCAAACTCAATCGGGCAGCAGGATTCAAAAATGTTTTGGTGACCAATGGATATTTGAATCCTAAACCCTGGGAAGCTCTGCTGGACTTCACAGACGCAGTCAACCTTGATGTCAAGGCTAATGATCCGAGCTTTTATGAGATCGTCTGCAAGGCGACATTAAAACCGGTACTCCGCAGTCTCGACGCTCTGCTTGAAAGGCAGGAGGTTCATACTGAGCTGACCTGGCTGTTGATTGAAGGTCAGAATGATGATCCCGTGAAACTGTCAGACTTCGCAAAGCGCGTGGCTGCCGTAAGACCGGAGACGCCGCTGCACATCAGCAGGTATTATCCCAATTACTTGATGAACCATCCTGAGACGAGAAAAGAAGCGTTGTTTTCGGCGCGAGATACTGCAAGCCAATATTTAAACTATGTGTACATAGGTAATCTGAGCGAGGGAGATCATGCGACCCATTGCGCCAACTGTGGTGAAATCCTTGTTCAGCGCTTTGGTTATGAGATTCGTGTCAGAATAACAGATCAGCATTGTCCAAAATGTGGCGCACTTCATCCAATACGGATGGATTAGATGGTATACTTGGGGTATATATCTCACAAGAAAGGAGCGTGTTCGAATGGAGATTACTTTCAGACCTATGCGTGAACAAGATGCGGAGGTCATCATCAGTTACAAACATGGCAATGATTATGCGTGCTTCGATTCTGAGAAAAACCAGACGGACATTGATTCGCTCCTCAGCGATCCCAATGTGGACATTTTTGTCGCCATCAGCGAGGAAGATGAGATCCTCGGATTTGCAGAGGTCGCCTTTGACGAGGACGACATCCTTGAAATGAGCGGCGCGCTCTTGCCGGAATTTACAGGGATGGGTCTGGGGTGCAACTTTATCACTGAATGTGTCAATTTTCTCGTGGAGCATTATGATTATGCAGGCGGTGCAATCCGAACTCTGATTCAGCCGGGGGATCGACACGCGCAGAAAGTTCTGGAACGCGTTGGGTTTCAATTGACTGAAACCACTGAGGATTGGGCAGAAATGCAGATAGAACTTTAGAAAGACTTTGAGATAGTGGCTTGCAATAAAAAAGGACTGGCAAACCAGTCCACAGTCAGGATGCGAATGAAATCCTGACTGCGGGCAATAGTTGGCCAGTCCTGTTTATTCACACAGGAACAGGATTGAAGGGTGGAGGGCTATGAAGATCCAATATAGACTATGGTTGGGTGACGAGGGCGAAAAAGTACTGGGAAGCGGACCGGTTGCGCTGCTGAAGGGCATTGCGTCCACAGGCTCACTCAGTGCTTCCAGCAGGCAAATGGGCATGTCTTACTCAAAGGCATGGCATGTTATTCGCCGTCTGGAACAGCACCTCGGTCTCGAGCTGGTCGTCAGACGCGTAGGAGGATCGAGAGGTGGTGGCGCAACCTTGACAGCAGAAGCCATTGAGCTCATTGAACGCTACGAGGTGTTCTGCGAAGAAGTGGCGCAGTTTATAAGCCGCTCCTACAGTGAACATCTTGGCACCTGGCTCGAAGGACAAGGGCGTAAAAGCACTGAGTGAATTCATACCGTCCATAGAAAATGACGAATTAAAAGCAATAGGGTGATATGGACAGGGTAGAACAAATAGCTGACATGCTTTGGCAGACGCAGTCCGGTGTAAGGCAATCCATAAATGAGCGGCAGCGCTCCCAGTGCAAGAACTTGAATGGAGACCCGAGTCGTTTCCCAGTAATACCAGGAAAGCGCTGTCAGTGCGAGGGTCATGAGGACTGGTTTTTGGTAAAATAGGTGGAAGGCAAGGATCAACATGAGACCGTAGAGTCCGTAGGAATAATCAATAGTCCAGGCGCTCGCGAGAATCGGAATTGCCAAAAATTTGATCCACAGTTGACGGTGAGACAGGCATAGAATGATGCCAAGGCCGGCGGCGAGGGTGAAGAAAATATTCAACCCGTTTGGGACAAAGTAGCTGTAGGGGACTTGGGAGATCAGACCGTAGAGCAGCATTCTCAGCAGATAACGAGGCTGACTTCGGGTCAGACGTGCGCCTCGCGCAACCAAAAAGGCGAAGATTGGGAAGGACAAACGTCCGATCATGCGCCAAACAATTTGATCCGGAAATAATAGATAGCCAATGTGATCAATGAGCATAGTAAGAATGGCGACCAGTTTAAGGGTATCGTCATAAACCGGTTTTTTAATGGCATCTTCCAATTTGAGCACCTCTTCATTTGACTTGGACAAACAGGCAGCAATGATTTATTTCGAAATGAGGTTATTTATGGAGATCACAAAGCTCACGTTCAAAAAAATGACACCTATGGTCGAGGTTTGGCTGGATGGCAGCTTAGGTCTCACTTGTCATCTGGATTTGATCCTGAAATATCAGCTGGAGACCGGCATGTCACTCTCCGAGGACGATCTTGAAACACTCAGACAGGATCAGTTATCCCTGGAAGCTTGGCAGAAGGCGCTGCGTTACTGCCTGTCCAGGACGAGGACTGCAGCAGAGGTAAAGCGCTATCTGAACTCCAAAGAGGTGGACAGCCACCTGGCGAACAGCATTCTGGCGCGGCTGGAGCGCGATTACGATCTGAACGATTTGAAGGCGGTCAAAGAATATGACGAACAAAACCGCGGACATATGGGAAGCAGGCGAATTCGGAGTGATCTGCAGCGTCGGGGCGTTTCGGGTGCTGTGATCGATGCTGCATTGGGCGGCAATAACGATGAGGATCGTGAGGCAGAGGAGCTGGACGCCGCTCTGGCGCTGGCTCGAAAAAAAATTGCCAGTAACGTAGGTGAGGATCCCAGAAAAGTTGCCATGCGCGTCATTGGGCTGCTTCAGAGAAAAGGCTACAGCCAGGGGCTGATTCGAAAAGTCGCAGACACCCTTGAACTCAGACTGTATTAAATTAATTATCACAAGCAGAGCCGCGAAAGCCGCAGATCTGCTTGTTTTTTATTGTGACCCAGTGTCCTGGAAAGTCAAAAATCCTTTTTCTAAACACAGCTTGAGTGACAGGGTTCGGACCTTATCCTTAAACTGAATGTCTATTGCATCACCATTTTGAGAGAGGACCTCTCCCGGGCCGAATCTGAGATGATGGGCGGCACCGCCGCGAATCTCAGGCGGCGGTGATTCGACGCCGGCGGCAGATGAAGCCGCGCTTGGTCGCAGGCGTTCAAGGCGGTCTATGATTTCAGTGACGAATAGAGACAAGCGAAGATGCCGGCCGCCTCCAAATCTGGAATGCATGATCCGCACACTCTCACGTGCGCGGCTGACGCCAACATAGAACAGCCGCCGCTCCTCCTCGAGAAGCAAACGATCAGCATCACTTCGAAACTCCTCTTTAGCCGGAAAGATGCCTTTTAAAATATCTACCAGGACGACGTGGTCGAACTCACGCCCTTTGGAGGCATGGAGGGTGGACAGTGATGCCAAAGCGTCGTCGCCGCTTGGACGATACTGATCCAGTGCAGCCAGACGTTCAAAGAATGACTCTGGTCGTGCAAACCGACTGGCGACAGCAATCAGTGAAAACCACATGGAGCGAATGCGGTCCGCAGATTGCCCGAGTGAATTCTGAGCGAATTCCAGATAGCCTGAATAGCCCAGCTCACCATCAATGGTTTCAAGAAAGTCGGCAGCTCTCATGCGCTTTAAACCGCGGACCGTTTGCTGCACCCGCCGTATTCGATCGCTGGAGTGCCCTTTTCTGCCGATGGTCTCAAGACTGACCTCAAACACATCCCGGCCCCGATGATTGAGGCGGATGGTCTCGACAGCTTCCTTGTTGATCCGCAGCTCAGTCTTATACACAATGCGCAAATAGGCGTCCAGATCCGTGGGGTCCGATGACAGTTTGAGAAATGCCTCCATGTCCCGAACCAGCCAATGGTCTGATAAAGTACGTCTTCCAGCCTCAATTTTGAAGGGGATGCCGGCCTCGAGCAACGCATCCATTAGAGAGAGACCTGAAAGGTGGTTCCTATACAAAATTCCGGTAGTTTGGCCCGAGGCGGCGTGATCTTTCAGCTGATCAAGTATTGTCTTGTTTCGATCGCTGTAAGTTTCAAACTCCATCAGGGTGACTTTGCCGCCTTTGCCTCTGTCCGTGGTCAGCGTTTTGTCATACCGCGTCTGATTATGGCAGATTATTCCGGAGCACACATCAATAATTTCCTGTCTTGATCTGTAGTTTTTGCTAAGATGATACAGCTTGCCGCCCGGGAATTGCGATTCAAAACTCATGAGCAGCTCGGGGCTGGCGCCTCTGAAACCGTAAATTGCCTGGTCATCATCTGCGACAATGAAGAGGTTGTTGGAAGGATAGACCAACCTTTTTAAGATCTCATGCTGAACCTTGGAAGTATCCTGAGCTTCGTCAATCTGGACAAAGGGATAGCGCCTCTTGAGGCGGTTCAGAATAGCACTGTCTTCCTGCAGCAGTTTCAGGGTGGCCAGCAGAAGATCGTCGAAGTCCATGACGTGTTGCTTGGCTTTTAATGCTTCGTAGGCATCCGAAATCCTGTCGATCTCCGGAAAATCCAAGCCGCTTGAAGCCAGTTTGCCGCTGGCAAACATCATATTCCTCGAATAGCCGATCTGATTCGACAGAGTCTCATATTGGTCGTCATTCAGACGCGTGCCCATAACTTGAAAGGCAGCAGCAGACAAGAGCTCTCTTTGATGCGACAAAAGGGTTTTAGGGCGGATCCCGCGTTCTCTCCATACCTGTCCGAGCACTTTGAAGGCAAAGCTGTGAATGGTCGAAAATTCAAATTGATGCCTGAAGTGTGGGCGGAAACGGACCGCATAGCGTTCGGCCATATCTGAGGCGGCGGCTTTACTGAAAGTCAGGTTGAGAAGGTTTCTGGGATCGAGTCCGTGATGCTCAGCCAAATAGACAGCCCGCGCGAGCATCAGTGTTGTTTTGCCGCTCCCGGGTATTGCAAGTGTTAAAGCAGGGCCTTCGAAGTGGCAAATGGCATCCTGCTGATCTTTACCAAAGAATAGATTAAGTTCTTGTTCAAGTACTTTAAAAAATGACATGCTTCACCTCCGGTAAGATCTTATAATTGTATCACATTTGTATAGAAAAAATAAATTTGAGAAAGTTTATGGTGAGAGGGTAAAGATATAAATGTCCATTGAAAAAAGACTCCAATAAAAACCTTTAAAAGCGGTTGCGGCATGTGGGTAAAAAATGGTTTACTTATAGTAGGGAATGAGGTAAGATATTCTGTGACTATGACGTCGTGATGCAGGATAATCAAGACATGACACGCTAAAGATGACGTACGATCCCGCCAATGGAGAAGTCCATTGGCTTTTCAATCATGGCTCGTAGAACAAGCCAAATCATCACATTTTTAGGAGGATTCAAATGGCATTTGAAATGATCAAAAAAGAGGGAAATAACGTCACGGTACAAATGACGGTTTCCGCGGAAGCATTCGAAAAAGCAATTCAAAACGTTTACAGCAGCACTAAAGGTCGTTATGCAATTCCAGGTTTCAGAAAAGGCAAAGTGCCGAGAAGCATCATTGAAAAGCAGTTTGGCGAAGGCGTTTTCTTTGAAGACGCAATTAATGACCTACTTCCAGGCGCATACAGTGAAGCAGTTGAGGGTTTGGCGCTGGATCCGGTTGCACAGCCTGACATTGATGTCAAAGAAATAAGCAAAGAAACCGGCTTGGTCATTGAGGCTGTCGTCGTTGTGAAACCTGAAGTCACAATTGAAAATTACAAAGGTGTCGACGTTAAAAAGATCGAGACATTAGTTTCAGAAGAAGATGTTGACCAGGAGATTGAAAAGATCAGAGAGATGAATGCACGTCTTGTTTCTATCGAAGATCGCCCGGTTCAGGATGGCGATACTTTGACGCTTGACTATGCCGGCACCATTGACGGTATTGCCTTCGAAGGCGGCACAGCCCAGGGCCAGCAGCTTGTAATCGGATCCGGACAATTTATTCCGGGTTTTGAGGAGCAGCTCATTGGCGTCAACCTTGGCGACCATGTGGAAGTCAAAGTCAACTTCCCTGAAACTTACCATGCGGAAGACCTTGCAGGAAAAGAAGCAGTCTTTGCAGTGGATGTTCATGGCATTCGCGTGAAGGAACTTCCTGCGGTGGATGACGAGCTCGCGAAAGACGCCTCAGAATTTGATACTCTTGAAGAATTAAGGGCAGACCTGAAAGCCAAACTCACCGAGACGGCTGTAAAGCAAAACGAAATGGCGCTTCGTGACAGCGTTATCGACGCTGTCGTTGCAAAACTTGAAGCGGATATTCCGGACGCCATGGTCGAAAATGAAATCGATTATATGATCCGCGATTTTGACAGCCAGCTGCGTTATCAAGGACTGGATCTCGACGGATACATGAAGTTTACAGGCAGCAAGCTCGAAGATCTCAAAGAGCAGATGCGTACAGATGCGCTGGCAAGAGTCAGAACGACCCTTGCTATTGAAGAAATTTCCAAGAAAGAAGCTATCGCAGTGACGGACGAAGATCTTGAGAATGAATTTGTCCGCATAGCTGAGCGTCAGGGTACAGATGTTGAAAACGTTAAGAAAGTATTTGCTTCTGATAATTACGAGTATCTGAAGAACAATCTCGTGACTAAGAAAACGGTGGATTTCCTCGTCGAACAAGCCAACTTTGCAGAATAACGGAGGTGCGCTTATGAGCTTGGTGCCTATCGTCGTCGAACAAACCAATCGTGGTGAACGGTCCTATGACATTTATTCGAGACTATTAAAAGATCGCATCGTCTTCATCAGCGAGGAGATTACGGATCTGACGGCCAACCTTGTCGTGGCTCAGCTGCTGTTTTTGGAAGCGGATGACCCCGACAAGGACATCCATTTGTACATCAACAGTCCTGGTGGCAGCATTACGGCCGGCATGGCCATTTTCGACACCATGAACTACATCAAGCCGGATGTGTCAACGATCTGTATTGGTATGGCTGCCAGCATGGGCGCATTTTTGCTGGCATCCGGCGCCAAGAACAAGCGTTTTGCTCTGCCGAACGCAGAAATTATGATCCACCAGCCGCTCGGCGGCTTTCGCGGTCAAGCTTCGGACATTAAGATCCACGCTGAACGCATACTGAAAATCAGGGAGCAGATCAACAAGATCTTGTCCGAGAGGACGGGGCAGCCTTTGGAGGTTATTGAACGCGACACGGACAGGGATAATTTCATGTCTTCGGAAGAAGCTGTGAATTATGGCCTGATTGATCGCATTCTGGTTTCCAGGGTGTAAAGAAAGAGGTTTGACATGACGAAATATGAAAATAAAACTCAGCTGCAGTGTTCGTTTTGCGGTAAGACGCAGGACCAGGTCAAAAGACTGATCGCGGGACCAAATGTCTATATTTGTGACGAATGCATTACACTCTGCAATGAAATCATTTCGGATGAAATGGATGACGTCGAGGATCTTGAACTCGAGGATCTACCAAAACCGGATGCCATTGCGAAGACGCTGAATGAGTACGTTATTGGCCAGGAACGCGCTAAACGTGTGTTGTCTGTCGCTGTGTACAACCATTATAAGCGTGTCAGACGCGGGGTGACCGGCAAGGCGGATGTAGAGCTTCAGAAGAGCAATATTCTGATGCTGGGACCGACCGGGTCAGGAAAGACGCTGTTGGCGCAGACCTTGGCAAAGATCATCAATGTACCTTTTGCTATGGCAGATGCAACTGCGCTGACAGAAGCCGGATATGTTGGCGAAGACGTGGAAAATATCCTGTTGAAGCTGATTCAGGCAGCGGACTTTGACATTGAACGCGCTCAAAAGGGCATTATCTACATTGATGAGATCGACAAAATCTCGAGGCGATCGGACAATCCGTCCATCACAAGGGATGTCTCGGGTGAAGGTGTCCAGCAGGCGCTTCTGAAGATCATTGAAGGAACGGTTGCCAATGTGCCTCCGCAAGGAGGGCGCAAGCATCCGCACCAGGAATTCATTCAGATCGACACGACCAATATCCTCTTTATATGCGGCGGTGCTTTTGACGGCCTCGAAAAGATCATCGAACGCCGAACCGGCACAAAGACGCTGGGCTTTGGAGCTCAGATCATCAGCAAAGAAGACAAGGAAATTGGCGCGCTTCTCGAAAAGCTCGAAACAGAGGACTTGCTTAAATTCGGCCTGATTCCCGAATTTATCGGACGTGTTCCGGTAGTAGTCTCTCTGCACGAACTGGATGAGGCAACCCTGCTCAGGATTTTGAAAGAGCCAAAAAACGCTTTGATCAAGCAATACCAAAAGCTGTTTGAACTCGACAATGTCGAAATCAGCTTTGATGAAGAAGCGCTGAAGGCTGTGGCACACATGGCTATTGAAAGAAAAACCGGCGCCCGCGGGCTTAGAAGTATTCTGGAAAACGCCATGCTGGATATCATGTATGAAATTCCGAGCAGAGATGATATCATCTCAGTAAGGATCACGCGTGAATCTATTGTCGATAAGAAGATGCCGGTGATGCTGCTGAAGGACGGAACTTCCGAAAAGAAACCCTCCCAAGACAGACAAAGCGTCTCCTGATTAAATGAATACATTTAAGCGAGTCAGAGGAACCTATTGGCTCGCTTTTATTTTTCCGAAAGTTCAGCACTGCGTTTCGAGAAAAGTAAAAACTTTTTTCGATTTGTTAGCACTCTTGCTTGATGAGTGATAATTCCTTTGGTATAATTTGAATAACCCTTAAAATGGGTGGAAAGGAGAGAACACCATGGAAACGAACGACAAGATTATGTCAATGCCGTTGATTCCTCTACGCGGATTATCGGTATTTCCTTATATGGTGCTTCATTTCGATGTTGGTCGAGAGAAGTCAATCAAGGCACTTGAAGAGGCCATGATTTATGATCAGAAGATTTTCCTGACAACGCAGCGAGATATTGATGTTGATCTGCCTTCAACGGAAGATTTCTATGAGATTGGCACCATATGCAAAATCAAACAAATGCTGAAACTCCCCGGAGACGCTATTCGCGTTCTGGTTGAAGGCGTCAGCAGGGGTAAGGTTGAAGCCATTATTTTTGAGGAGCCTTACTTCAAAGCACGGATTCTTAAGATAGAAGAGGATATCAGCCGCGACAGAGAAACAGAGGCCTTAATGCGCTCCTGCTTGACGGCATTTGAAAAATACATTGCTGTCAGCAACCGCGTTTCGCCTGAAGTGATGCTGTCCATGACTACGATAGAAGAGCCGGGTCGATTTGCTGACGTTTTAGCGTCCAATATGGTCCTTAAGACAGAACAAAAGCAGGAAATTCTGGAAGCTGTAGAGCCTAAGAAAAGATTGACTGCGATTTATTCCATTCTTCTAAGCGAAATTGAAATTATGGAAGTTGAAAAGCAGATCAATGAGAAAGTCAGAAAGCAAATCAATAAAATGCAAAAGGAATACTATCTCCGTGAGCAGATGAAAGCCATTCGCGAAGAGCTCGGTGAGGATTTTGATCCGGATGATGAAATTGAAGAGCTTTACAAGAAATTAGATAAACTTAAACTGGATAAGAAAATTGCGGACAAAGTGTCCAAAGAAATTGAACGGCTTTCAAGAATGTCTCCCGCTTCAGCAGAAAGCACGGTAGTCCGCAGTTATGTGAATTGGATTCTGGACTTGCCTTGGAATAAAAAGACCAAAGATACTCTTGATATTTCCAAAGCGCGTACCATATTGGATGAAGACCATTATGGCCTTAAGAGTGTCAAAGAACGTGTGCTCGAATATTTGGCCATCCGCGAACTCACCAAGAGTCTTAAGGGACCAATTATTTGTCTTGTTGGACCTCCGGGCGTCGGCAAAACCTCTATTGCCAAATCCATAGCGAGATCCCTGAACAGAAAGTTTGTTAGGATGTCGCTTGGCGGTGTTCGGGATGAAGCTGAGATCAGGGGACACAGAAGGACCTATATTGGCGCAATTCCAGGTCGAATTATCAATGGCATTAAAGAAGCGGGCACAAAAAATCCGGTTTTCCTCTTCGACGAGATTGACAAATTGACCTCGGACTTCAGAGGTGATCCGGCATCTGCATTGCTTGAAGTGCTGGATCCGGAGCAAAACAAAGACTTTACGGATCACTATCTCGAAGTGCCTTTTGATTTATCCAGCGTCATGTTTATAACTACAGCGAACTCGCTTGGGACTATACCAAGACCGCTTCTGGACAGGATGGAAATTATCGAGGTATCCGGATATACCGAATTCGAAAAGTTGAATATCGCAAAAAAATATTTGGTGCCAAAACAGCTTAAAGCCCATGGGCTGACAGAGGACAACCTCACTTTGAGTGATGATACACTGAGTGCGATCATCAGTTATTACACCCGTGAATCCGGCGTGCGTGAACTCGAGCGTCAGATCGCGACTGTCTGCCGCAAAGTCGCGACGAGAATTGTCGAAGACAAGGTCACGGTGGTCAAAGTGAATCGCAGCAATCTGGACAAGTCCCTTGGGGTCAAGAAATACCACTATGATGAGATTCAAAATGAGAATCAGGTAGGAATTGCCACAGGTCTCGCCTGGACACCTGTGGGAGGGGACACGCTCTCCATTGAGGTTTCAATCATGAAAGGCAAGGGCAACCTCGTCCTCACCGGACAAATGGGTGATGTCATGAAGGAATCCGCAAGAGCAGGTCTTAGCTATCTCAGGTCGATTTCTGAGAAATACGAAATTGCAGATGACTTCCATGAAAAAATGGACATTCATATTCATATTCCTGAAGGCGCAATCCCAAAAGACGGTCCGTCTGCAGGCATTACAATGGCCACCGCAGTGCTGTCAGCCATAACAGGCATCCCTGTGCGCCATGATCTCGCCATGACCGGCGAAATTACACTGCGCGGACGCGTGCTGCCTATTGGCGGCCTTAAGGAAAAATCCCTTGCGGCAAGCCGTGCCGGGGTAAAAACGGTCCTGTTCCCGAAAGAGAACGTTAAGGACCTTGAAGAGATTCCGTCAACGGTACGCAGTAAAATGAAATTTATCCCTGTTGAATCCATGGATGAAGTTCTTGAGCATGCACTCGTAAAGGAGGCTGCAAAGTGAAAATCCAGAATTCTCGTTTCATCATAAGCGCCGTTAAGCGGGATCAGTATCCTGAGGATGAACTTCCTGAAATTGCAATGGCGGGAAGATCCAACGTGGGCAAATCCTCTCTCATCAATATGATGATAAACCGTAAAGGACTGGCAAAGACCTCTTCTACACCGGGGAAAACCCAGACCATCAATTTTTATGATCTGGATGGCAAGATGAGGCTGGTCGACTTGCCTGGTTATGGTTATGCCAGAGTTTCCAAGGATAAAAAAAGCGGCTGGGGCAAAATTATTGAATCTTACCTGGTCAACCGGCCCAATCTGATGGAAGTGTTCCTGCTGGTGGATTTACGCCACGATCCCTCTGAAGACGACCGCTTGATGTACGAGTGGATTCGAACTTTTGGCTACAAGGGCGTTGTCATAGCAACGAAAGCGGATAAAATTAAAAACAGTCAGCTGCAAGTCCGGAAAAAAGCGCTCAGAGATAAACTGGGCATGAGTGAGGATGACGTTGTGATCGTGACCTCGGCAGACTCACGAAAAGGCAAATATGACCTCTGGGACTTTATCAATGCATTGCTGGAGCAGAAAGGTTTCGAAGTTCGTTTCGAGCGCCAGCAGCCGGATCAGACAGATAAATAGAAAATCGTGCAAAGCCGCTTCAGGCACAGTTTCCTGAAGCGGCTTTACTAATGTAAATAGGCAGAGTCCGTTTGATATGTTAAAATGAAAAAAAGTCAGTCGTCGGGAGGTGGAGCCATGCTCTTCAGCCGCAGCCGTGTGGTGTTGTTTCTGATCTGCATTTTTATTTTTATGGCAGCGATTTTTATATACACGGATCAGCTGATAGAAGACCAAATTGACCGCCTTGGAGAAGATTTGATGCGCCTTCAGGCCTCCATGGTCGCTTGGGTGGCGGGAGAGTTTCAGAGCAGCGCGTCAGTTTTTGACGCCGAAATTCAGTCAGCAAGGGACCGCTATATTGAGCAGCAGTTTCAACTGCTCATATCACTGATTTCAAATGCGCCAACCAATGTTCAGACGGATGAAACGCTAATTGCTGAATTTTCTGACGGCATGTTTGGGCGCATAAGTGAAGATGGCACAATTGTTTACAGTGGAACTCTTCCTGAATCTGTAATTTCTAGTGCCTTCAGCCTCCATGAAGGCAGCTGGCAGCTCAAGAAAATTGAAAGAATGGAAGTCACAGATCCGGATCCCATCATGAATAAGGATGAGAGGTATGCGGTGTATTTTTACAGGAGCGAAAAGACTGGCGGGATGTTATTTACGGGAGGACGCATTTCGGGCAGCGCTGATAAGACACATCTCAGCTCAAGTCCTTTGGAGGATTATCTCAAAAACTTATACGAGACCCGTGGTTACGAAAGCATCCTCCTGAGTAACAGCGGCAAAATAATTAATGCCTATGATCCTGCGCTGATTGGCACCACAATGTCACAGACGGATGCCAGAAGCGGCATCAGCATATTTCAGAAAATAGTTGATCATCCGGATCAAAAATTTGAAATGGTGCTGGACAAGGTTTACGAAGCGTATACCCTTCCCCTTGAGGAGGGACATATCCTCATGATGAAGCCTGTGGTTCCCGGGGAAAGCGTGAACCGCGTCAGCAGAGTACTTGGCTATGTGCTGATTCTGTTCAATCTGGCTATTGTTACTGCGGTTATGATGTTTCTGAGAAAAAACCATGCCTTTGTGATTGAAAAAATCAGTCTGACCGAAATGCAAGTCAAGAGGCGCAGACAGGCAGCCGGATTTATAGTGGTGGTTATTGTCCTCGGATTCGCCATGATGATTCTTTTGATCAATGGGTTGTTGAACATTCAGATGACGCAGCTCGACTTTGATAAAGAGCTGCAGCGATTTTCGGATGCCATGGCAGGACAGTACGCTGAAGCCTATGAATCTCTCGAAGAACAAAATGCCTTGTTTAATCTTGAAATGAGGAGCAATAAGGCTGAACAGGTTAAAGCGCTCTATGCGTCGCTGCGTGAAATTTCATCGGAGTCGATCAGAAAATATCCATCCACTGCCAGCAGCAGTGATTATGTCATAAATTGGATGCGCGTCTCTCAAACGACGCGGGAATTGATTGCCAGCCAGTATGGCATTGACCTTGGCCTGGTGGAGGATTATATCATGACCGGTCCTAAGGAAACGGGATCAGGGTTGACCTTGATTGGGTATGATGCTGAAAAGCTGAATGTATGGGTCGTTCAATCCCTTGGCACTGGATCATCAGAGGAACAGCCGTTTTCATGGGTCCCGCTCGCTGCGTCAGGGGCGCATATCAATGGTTTCTTTGCACATTACACCCTAAAAGGGTTGGAAAGCATCCCGGTTCTGGAGGCTGTGCTGCCGGATTCGGGAAATACGAGGAGTCATGCAGAGACTGTCGGGATGGCGCTCTATCATGATGCGCTGGATGAGACCATCGGTATAAGAAAGCCGAACGGTCAGTCCTGGATTGTCTATGTTCCGACTTCAGATCCACTAAGCGGGGATTTGAGGCAGGCGGCTTATGATTTTACCAGAGCCATGAGTCTGGCAACGCTGGTCTTGGTTTTGGTGGTAATGGGCGGCTGGTGGCACTATGGCAGAAAGGAGCCTGTATCATGAAATTGGCGGTTCTTTGCTATGTAGAGCATGAAGACTCAGTGCTGATGCTTCATAGAAACAAGAGAGAAAATGATTACCATTTGGGGAAGTGGAACGGCTTGGGCGGCAAATTCCTGCCGGGTGAATCCCCTGAGCAGTGCCTGTTGAGGGAAGTTTGGGAAGAATCCGGTCTTCAGCCTGAGACTTATTCACTGCGTGGGATGATTACTTTTCCCTTGTTTGATGGGGTCGAGGACTGGTATACTTTTGTCTATACTGCGAGTACGGATAAGAAAGATGTCATTGACCCTGAAGAAGGGACACTGGCCTGGATCCCTAAGAGTGAGGTGCCGGAATTGAACCTTTGGGAAGGGGACAAGATTTTTCTCGACTGGGTGTTCAACCGGACAGAGTTGTTTTCTGCCGTGTTTCGCTATCAGGCAGGCGAGTTCAAGGATTATGACGTTGTTTTTTACCCCTTGCCAATGACAAGTGCCTAAAACGTTTAACCAGTGCTGAAAGAAATATTATTTTGAAAGGGTGTATTCTTTTGAATCAAAATCCAGTGGTCACCATTGAACTTGAAAACGGTAAAATCATCAAAGCAGAATTATTTCCCGAAATTGCGCCTAACACGGTGAACAATTTCATTGATCTCGCTCGCAAAGGGTATTATGACGGGTTGATCTTTCACCGGGTCATCAGAGGCTTCATGATCCAGGGCGGCTGTCCTGAAGGCTCCGGCATGGGCGGACCTGGATATAAAATCAAGGGCGAGTTCAATTTGAACGGATTCAGAAATTCACTCGTCCACGAGCCGGGCGTATTGTCCATGGCGCGTTCACAGTCACCGGATTCCGCAGGTTCTCAATTCTTTATTATGCACGAACATTCTCCGCATCTGGATGGCCAGTATGCGGCCTTCGGAAAAGTCGTCGAGGGCATGGAAGTTGTGAACGAAATTGCAACAACAAAAACTGACTTTAGAGATCGTCCGGTAGAGCCTCAAAAGATCAAGAAAATGACAGTGGAGACTTTTGGCGTCGACTATCCGGAGCCGGTTAAAATGATGTAGTCCGGTTGGGGCAAAACCGTATGACGGAGTCGCCCTGGTTAAGGCAAGCTGCAGTTTGAAATGACTTGAATACAGCAGTTGGGGCTGCACAGCAAAACAGGTGTCCCGGGGATCCGGGACACCTGTTTTGCTTTACAAAAGGGAAAATGGCGGTTGGGCCATTTTCCCGACTGATTTAACTGGCAACAGTTATAGTAATTGCACGGCTTTAGAGCTTGCCGTCTGAACCGAGGACGTTGACCAATTTGTGATGCACCATATTGCGGATGGCATCACGACCGACGCCGAGATATTTTCTAGGGTCGAACTCAGCAGGGTTGTCGTGGAGTGACTTCCTGATGGCTGCTGTCATGGCAAGGCGAAGATCTGTGTCGATGTTGATTTTGCAGACGCCGAGAGCAGCCGCTCTGCGGAGCATATCCTCAGGGACGCCCTGTGCGCCTGGAATATTGCCGCCGTAAGCATTGCACATTTCAACAAACTCAGGTATGACTGTTGACGCACCGTGAAGGACGAGCGGGTAATCCGGAAGGAGTTTGGTGATGGTTTCCAGGCGCTCGAAATCCAACTTTGGCTCACCTTTGAATTTATACGCGCCGTGGCTTGTGCCGATGGCAATAGCAAGGGAGTCGCAACCGGAACGCTTGACAAAATCTACCGCCTGTGTTGGATCCGTATAAGTGGCATCCTCGGCTTTGACGTTGACTTCGTCCTCCACACCGGCCAACTTTCCAAGCTCGGCTTCAACGACGACGCCGCGGGCATGTGCGTATTCCACGACCTGCTTGACCAAGGCTATGTTTTCCTCGTAAGGCAGGTGTGAACCATCAATCATGACTGAGGTAAAGCCGTCATCAATACATTGTTTGCAGATTTCAAAGCTGTCGCCGTGATCCAGGTGAAGCGCAATATCAAGGTCTGAGTCGATGACAGCAGCTTCGACCAATTTTTTCAGATAGGCCGGTTTGGCGTATTTTCTTGCACCTGCGGAGACCTGAAGGATGAGTGGGGATTTAACTTCCTTGGCTGCGTCGACAATGCCCTGCACGATCTCCATATTGTTGACGTTGAACGCACCGATAGCATAGCCGCCTTCATAAGCTTTTCTGAACATTTCCTTGGTTGTCACAAGAGCCATAGAAATTCCTCCTCTATAGTTGTCTTTTTGAGATACCTTTGCCAGATTATACTAATCATAGAAGATCACTTTTCTTTTGTCAAGGCGGCCGCAGTCGGGATATAATGAGTTAACGGGCCTGATTTAGGGAGATCAACCGGGCTCGACATAGGAGTGTGAAGTATTTGAACTTTCCGGAAAGCTTTTTGGAAGAAATCAGGGCTTTGATTGGGAATGAAATCGAAGCCTTTTTAAAAAGTTATGAACAACCCAGACACTTTGGCCTTCGTGTGAACCGTTTGAAAATCTCGGTCGAAGATTTTCTGAAAATCTCTCCTTTTAAGCTCACACCTATTCCCTGGACTGTGGATGGCTTTTATTATGATGAGTCAGAGCGGCCTGCGAAGCATCCCTACTATCATGCCGGGCTGTATTACCTGCAGGAACCGTCTGCCATGGCGCCGGTAAGCGTTCTCGATCCTAAGCCCGGACAGACTGTTCTCGACATGTGTGCGTGCCCGGGAGGCAAGACGCTTCAAATCGCGGCCGCTCTTGGAGGCTGCGGCACCATAGTGGCAAACGATATCAGCACCAGTCGCATAAAAGCCCTGGTCCGCAACTTGGAAATGGCTGGCGTGACCAACGCGCTGGTGGTCAACGAAAGTCAGGACAAGCTGGGCGCGCGGTTCCACGCTGTCTTCGACGGGATTCTGATCGACGCGCCTTGCTCTGGAGAGGGTATGTTCAGAAAAGATTCAAAAGCGCTCGAAGCATGGACCAATCAAATTCCGGGCCACTACAGGTCGATTCAGGACAGTCTGCTGGACCAGGCCGCAACTATGCTGAAACCCGGCGGACGGTTGACATACTCGACCTGTACCTTTAATCGCCAGGAAAATGAATGGGCGCTGGACGACTTCGTGACGCGGCATACTGAGTTTTCCAAACGGCTGCCGGATCCTGCGCTGGGGCTGGACACCCGCACGGGTTATGGCCGCCTCTGGCCCCACCTGCATGAAGGTGAAGGCCATTTTGCAGGGCTTTTGGAATGCTCTGCCGATGGCTGCGGTAAAAGCACCTCTCCAGACCGAGACAAGTCCCAAATTGAACCGACGGAGGCTTACCGGCAATTCGAAGCTGAGAATCTCACGATAAAGCTCACCGGACCTTTTCTTCAGATCGAAGACAAGCTTTATAAACTCCCGAAAGGGCTGCCTCAAACTCAAGGTATGCGCGTGATTCGCAGCGGATGGTATCTGGGAGAAGAAAAGAACGGCAGGTTTATTCCGTCCGGCGCCTTGGCCATGGGTCTCAAATCAGGGGAGGCAAAGCGCGAGATCCACCTAGAGGCGGATCAATTTGACGTCATACGGTATTTGAAGGGTGAAACCCTGAGCGTCGTCGGAGAAGACGGGCTAAATTTGATCTGCATTGGCGGTTATCCCCTTGGGTGGGGAAAATTGAACAAAGGAAGCCTGAAGAACCAGTACCCGGCCGCATGGCGTATGCTCTAAATAAAATCAGAGATCAGGAACCCTCGAAATGACTTTTATAGATCACACAGGAGGATCAAAAAATGGCTAAGACCATGAGACTTGACAAATTACTTTCCCATATGGGTATAGGAACCAGAAGTGAAGTCAGAAAGTATATCCGGCACGGATGGGTTGAAGTGGATGGCGCTAAACCCAAATCAGGCAGCATCCATATTCATCCGGACACGCAGGTCGTTCTTTTCAAAGGGGCTCCGGTAATCTACAAGGAGTATGTTTATTATATGATGAACAAGCCGCAAGGTGTGGTCTCCGCAACGGAGGACAGCCGCGAATCCACCGTCATTGATCTTCTTGAGCCGGAGGAACAGGTCTTCGACCTGTTCCCGGTGGGCAGACTGGACAAGGACACGGAAGGGCTGCTGCTCCTGACTAATCACGGCGCACTGGCCCATGGGCTTTTGGCACCAAAACGACACGTTTTTAAAACCTATGAGGCCGTTGTGGACGGGCCGGTGGGTGACAATGACATCATTGCCTTCAAGGCAGGGGTGACATTGGACGACGGCTATCAGACCCTGCCTGCAGAACTTGAGATTTTATCTGTGGGGGATCATAAAAGCGAAACCAGACTCACCATCTATGAAGGGAAATTTCACCAGGTTAAGCGAATGTTTGAATCCCGAGGACGTTTTGTGGTCTTTTTAAAGCGAATCAGCATGGGACCGCTCAAACTCGATGATGCCCTTATGCCCGGCGAGTACAGGGCTCTGACTGAGGATGAGATCAGTCAGCTCTTGGAGCAAGCCGGCCTGTCTGAGGAATGATGGGCGGGTTTGTATACTAAAGACCATCGGCAGAAGCACTTTGGAGAAGTAGATGAGAAGCGTGGCTGGGAGGGTGAGAGGTTTGAGTTCACAAGCGTTTAAGGATGAGGACAAGATCTCGCAGGAAGGGTCAGCGGGGGCGAAAAAGCGTTTCCTGCTAGCTCTGGACCAGGGCACGACGAGTTCCCGTGCCGTTTTGTTCGATCTGGAGGGCAACATCGTTGAACTGGCGCAGAAGGATTTCGGGCAACACTTTCCTCAGCCGGGGTGGGTGGAGCATGACCCTTCTGAAATTTGGGGGACCCAGTCTGGTGTCGCGCTGGAGGTGCTCGAGAAGTCAGGGGTCTCGCCTTTTGAAGTCGCGGCGCTGGGGATAACCAATCAGCGCGAAACGACGCTGGTGTGGGATAGGGAAACAGGAAAACCGGTTTATCCTGCGATAGTCTGGCAGTGCAGGCGGACGGCGGATTTGTGCGAGACTCTGAAGCAGGAGGGGCACGAAGCCTACATCCGTCAGACGACGGGGCTTGTAGTGGACGCCTATTTTTCAGCCACTAAAATTCAATGGATTTTAAATACTGTTCCAGGGGCGCGGGAAAGGGCGGACCGAGGCGAACTCTGCTTTGGAACGGTGGATTCCTGGCTGATCTTCAATTTGACCCGGGGTAAGGTACATGCCACAGATGTCTCCAACGCCAGCCGGACCATGCTGTTTAATCTGGATACGCTGGACTGGGATGAGCGTCTCCTGGAAATCTTCAGGATTCCGAGGGGCATGCTGCCTGAAGTCAAGCCCTCTGCGGGGATCTTTGGATGGACGGACCCGGCCATCTTTGGAGGCGCTCGGCTGCCTATTTCTGGTGTCGCGGGCGATCAGCAGGCAGCATTGTTTGGTCAGCGCTGTTTTGAACCGGGAGAAGTCAAAAACACTTATGGGACAGGCTGCTTTATACTGATGAATACAGGGCATAAGCGCGTAGCCTCTGAATCCGGACTTCTGACGACTGTGGCCTGGAGTCTGGGAAAGGCGCAGGTGGCCTATGCCCTTGAAGGGTCGATTTTTATTGGAGGCGCAGCAGTTCAATGGCTGCGGGATGAGCTTCAGCTGATCCGGACAGCCCGGGAAAGTGAGGAGATCGCCAAACGGGTTCCGGATACGGGCGGTGTCTACGTCGTTCCAGCTTTTACCGGATTGGGGCACCCTATTGGGACATGTATGCCAGAGGTGCTATAGTTGGGCTGACCAGAGGCTCCGGCAGAGACCAGATTGTCCGGGCGACGCTGGAAGCTATTGCCTACCAGACCCGTGATGTCGTCGAGGCTATGAGCGGGGATGCTGCTGTGTCTCTCAGTGCTTTGAAAGCCGATGGCGGCGCCACCGAAAACGAGTTTCTCATGCAGTTTCAGGCGGATCTGCTCGGTGTGGCGCTGGACCGACCGGAGGTCATGGAATCGACGGCGCTTGGCGCAGCCCTCCTCGCGGGACTGGGTGTCGGCGTCTACACAACCCTCGCAGCGCTTAAAGCATTGGGGTCGTCAGCAAAGCGATTTGAGCCTCAAATGGAAGAGTCGCGGCGTGATGCACTATACGCCGGCTGGAAAGAGGCAGTCAACATGGTGAGGCACAACGGCTGATGGAACAGCCGGAGCGAGGTTGGCGGAGGTTTGGCGGAAAAGGGGGCGGGCATCGTGAATTCTGGAGAGGGGTCTATCAAGGCGGACATCATGGATAAATCCGGTGACAGGCTCTATGACGTCGTGATTGTGGGCGCAGGGATCGTGGGCGCCTTTCTGGCCTATGAGCTGTCCAAGACCCGCTGGAAGGTCGCGGTTGTCGAGAAGGAGTTGGATGTCGCACTGGGCGCAAGCAAGGCCAACAGCGGCATTATTCACGCCGGTTACGACCCGGAGCCAGGGACGTTAAAAGCCAGGCTGAATGTGGAAGGAAGCCGTCTGTACGAAGGCTTGTCCCGAGAATTATCCTTTGGCTATAAGAAAACGGGCTCGTTTGTCGTCGCCCTGACAGAAGAAGAGGAACATGCGCTGACCGGGCTGATGGACCGCGGTCTGGAAAATGGCGTCGAAGGTCTTGAGCTGCTGAGCGGAGAGGCTGCACGTTCACTTGAGCCAGGATTGACGAATAAAGCGTTAAAGGTCCTTATGGCACACTCAACGGCGGTCGTGGATCCTTGGGAAGTGGCCATAGCAGCGCTGGAAAGTGCCGTCGACAATGGCGTCCGACTGTTGCTCAACACATGCGTGACAGGCGCTTCGTCTGCGAGCCTTGACGCCTCCGGAGGGCCCTTTCTGCTCGAAACTACTCAGGGGCGACTTTCAGCGAAGGTCGTCGTCAACGCGGCCGGCGTTCACGCTGGGGAAATATCCGCGCTGTTGTCCGGTGGAAAAGCGGAGTTTGAAATAATCCCAAAGCGCGGGCAATACTTTGTCCTGGATAGGGCCGCAGGGCCTCTGATTCAAAGAGTGATTTATCCCGCCCCAAGCGCATTGGGAAAAGGTGTTCTGGTGATCCCGACCCTTCATGGGAATATCATGGCAGGGCCTGATAATGAAACACTGACAGCTGAAGAGGGTGAGGCAGTGCAGACTACAGCCGGAGGACTGGCTTATGTCCGCGATAGGGCGGAGTTGCTGGTACCGGGGATTCCCTTTCATCTGGGGATCGCGAATTTTTCAGGCATTAGGGCAGAATCGACCGAAAAAGACTTTATTATCAGAGCGTCAAAATCGCATCCTGGATGGATTCACGCCGCGGGGATCAAATCGCCTGGGCTGTCGGCTGCACCTGCCATTGCGGGCAGGCTTCTCTCTCTGATCCGGGAATGCCTTTCGGGATATAGTCAAAAGCCGGATTTCAGACCGGGACGTCGTCCGAGACCCGTTTTATCTGAAATGACACCGGAGGTGAGACGACAGTCTATTGCTGAAAATCCCATGTTTTCACATATAGTTTGCCGCTGCGAAATGGTCAGTGAGGCTGAAGTTGTGGACTGTATCCACCGGTCGGTGGGGGCAAGAACCCTGAACGGCGTCAAGCGGAGAGTCAGACCGGGTGGCGGTCGCTGCCAGGGCGGTTTTTGCGCGCCGAGAATCCTGGAAATACTGTCGCGGGAGCTGGGGATCCCGGAAACGGAAGTGTGCCTGGAACATCCCGGCAGCAAAATGGTTTTTAAAAAAGGGGGAACATTATTGTGAACCCTATAATGACGATGAATAAAACTGACCCACCGCCGAGTCTGCTGGTGATCGGTGCCGGACCGGCGGGTTTATCCGCTGCCATTGAAGCCAAACGCAGCGGCGTGGACCGGGTACTCGTTGTCGATCGCGAACGGGAGCCGGGCGGTATACTGAATCAGTGCATTCATACAGGTTTTGGATTGTTTCATTTTGGCGAAGAACTGACAGGACCTGAATATGCTGAGCGTTTGGTGAACACTGCAGTGGAGGCAGGCGTCGAAATCATGCTGTCAACTTTTGTGGCTGCGGTAGATCGTGATTTAAGTACTACGTTGTTCAGCAAATCCCTCGGCTGCTTTCAGATCAAGCCGAAGGCGATTGTATTGGCTATGGGATGTCGCGAAAGATCCCGTGCTGCGGTGGCAGTGCCCGGAACCCGGCCGGCAGGCGTATTTTCTGCCGGAACGGCGCAACGGCTGATCAACATTGAGGGGTACGCCCTCGGTCAGAGAGCAGTTATTGTGGGTTCGGGAGACATAGGCCTTATCATGGCCAGGCGACTGACGCTGGAAGGTGTGGAAGTCGCCGCAGTGGTAGAAATTCGAGAGACGCCCTCCGGGCTGCCCAGGAACGTCTCCCAGTGTTTGAAAGCTTTTTCGATACCGCTTTTGTTAAGCCATAGAGTTGCCGCTATTGAGGGGACGTCAAGAGTCACAGGCGCCGTGGTGGAATCCCTTGCGGGAGGGCCGCCTGAGCGGATTATGTGCGACCTGGTGCTGTTTTCCGTAGGCCTGATCCCCGAAAACGAGTTGTCTGCCATGACTGGCGCTGCTCTGCTCGGCGGCACCAATGGACTGCAGCTCACAGGGGAAATGCAGACCACGGTGCCTGGGTTGTTTGCCTGCGGAAATACGTATCGTGTCTATGATTTGGTGGATGAGGTATCCCGCGAAGCAGGCATAGCGGGAAGGGCGGCGGCGGCTTATTTGGGTTGTCGAAGGCGCAGTGCTGATGACGGCGCAGGGTTTGCCAGGTCTGGAAGGTTGAGCTCGTCAATTCCGGAGAGGGCGTCTATTGAGGAAAAGGATCCGGATGAAGGGTCTCGGTTAAAAGGAGTGGCATTAATCGAAACCTGTAACGTGGTTGACAGTGTGACGGATGAGCCCTTGCTCTGCATTATTTGTCCCAAAGGATGTCATATAACGCTGGAATCCGGTGGGGAGATCACGGGTTATGGCTGCAGGCGCGGGTATGAGTTCGCTCTTCAGGAACTTAAAGATCCCAGCGCGGTTTTGACGGGAACGGCAGCCATTGAGGGTGGAACGTGGCCAAGACTCCCTTGTAAGACCACAAAGCCAATTCCTAGAGCGCTGCTAAGGGCAGCAGCGGTATCCTTGTCTAAAATTTCAGTATCTGCTCCAGTGGCGCTTGGGGAAATTCTGGTGCGGGATTTGGGAGGACTCGGTGTTGACGTGGTTGCGACCCGGTCTATGACGAAGATGCTGCCCTAATGGATAAACACTGAAGGATAAATTAAAGGGGAAGCCAGTGCTGTCAGCCCAATGAATGGGCGCTGCACCTGCTTCCCCTGAATTATTCTCGTTTCTGAATTTGAAATTTCAAGTCCGTTGGACAGAGGTTTCATTCACCGTGGGTCCTTATTGCGGGACAGAGTATGGTCGTTCGCAAACGTTCCTCCGACAAAACAGTTTTGGGTATGGCTGCCCGAACTGTCTTCTTGGGATCAACAATCTGGCTGATCTTGAGATCCACATAAAGGCTGGCCAGAAGGTAAGCTTCCTCGAAGGTCATTTCCAGACCGACTTTTAGAAGATTGACAGCCTGTTCGGTGGCTTCGCGAAGGGCTTCATCCACCGTATCCCCTGAGGCAATGACCATAAAGGCGTCAGAGGTCTCAAGCATGGGCCATTTCTGCGAGGCGTCGGGAATGAGGTCTGCAGTCAACTCAACCAGAGCCCGGACCTCAAGTCCGGTGAAGCACAGCTCTCCGTCACCCATGGCGGCGTGACAATCCCCAAGAGCCAGGAGTGCGCCCTCCGTGTTGACAGGCAGGTACAAAATGCTCCCGGCCGCAATATCCCGAGTGTCCATGTTTCCGCCGTGGGTCCAGGGTGAAGCGGTGCCCCAGGTTCCGGAGGCCTCGGACGGGGCGGTGCCTATGACCCCAATCATGGGTTTGACTGGGAATTCGAAAGTGTTGAAGCGGCAGACATTATTCTCGATTGGAAGCACTTTGATGATGCCTTTTTCCACGAGATCGCCAAGAACACCTTCGCCTGGCACGACCATGGCGATGCCTCGGTCGGCGACCTGAATGTCGTGTATGGTAATTTTCAACAGGTCTCCAGGCTTGGCGCCTTCCACAAAGATGGGTCCTGTCGCAGGATTCAGCCGGTCATAGTCAATTTCTGACAACGTTTGCTCCTCAGAAAAAATTTGTTCGTGAAAACAGTCGTGGGTCATGACTGAAAATCGCTCGCCGGGAAGTACTGAACCTATGGATTGCATCTGGGGTGAAAAGGCGTACAGACATGAACTTCCGTCGAAATGTTTCACTCGAACACCTCCATGAGGATCAAGAATTTTGGCGAAGATTAATTTCCTGTTATGACTTTAATGAGATCGTCCAGCGGCATGCCTGCAGTGACTTCGAAAGTGCCTGCTTTCAGTTTGGAACCCAATTTTAAAGCCTCGACCCGTTGAATAAAGGTTTGGGTGTCCTTCACAAGCCCTTTCTCGACGAGGAGCTTGGCTATGGCATAACCGGTTGAACCACTTTTGATTTCGACAGTCATTTTTTGTCCGCCGGCAACAGGTGTCCCTGCAGCAGGCGGTTGAGCTTCAGAACCGTTGGATTCAGTTCCGACTGCCGGCAGTGTGTTTACAGAGGGCTGTACTTCGGAGGCTGGACTTCCCGGTTCGGTGCTGACGGTTGGAGATTCCCCTGCAGGTGTGTTGTTTTCCGGTTCCTCCTCCTGTGAGATCTCCGGTGGCTGCGCTTTTGCGAGCGCGTTGGAGTAGGTCATGGAGTCTGATATTTTCCAAGAGACCGTTCCGATGATTAAAACGATGATCACCAGCGTAATCAACGTGTCGCTGAGATCATACAGCATATCTTTCAATTTATCACCCATAGGTACCCTCCTGTTCTCTATCAATCAAAATACTCAATTCAAGAATAGCACAAAGTAGGCCTCAAGGAAACTGACCCTGGCTTTTCGTCAGAAGTTTGTCACCAATTTTTAACTGCCCAGCCCTCAATGAAAGGACTGCAAGTTTGGAGACTTCCAAGTTTGGGGAGTGTCATTTCGCCTTCTAGCGTGTTACAATTAAATATGAATGTGTTTTACAGCAGAAGGAGGGGATGACATGCCCGAATTTTTTAAGATGACATCCATTCATTATAAAATGACGGAGGCTTTTCTTGAGAACCATGCCCAAACAGCGGCACCGGTGTATTCCCTGCTGGAATTTCAGGGAACAAAAATTAAAAGTGTTCCTGAAAATGTTGAAGTTTACCTCTATGGCAATCTCGACGGCATCACCGGCATGATGCTGTTTTTAACACCCGAGCATCTCTTTATGCTATCTGAGGATCAAGGGTTGATGGGCAAGTATGACTTTCTGAAGCTCATCCGAAGCTACAGACCCAAATGGGTCAAAGGCAACCATGGCGCTGTGCGTCAGGTGATTCAGATTTCCAGACCATTTTCTACGGTGGCGGCGACCAATGACATCTTGGTCATGAAGGCACTCAAGATGCCGGATGAAGTCAAAGGCAGAGAGGGCGGGTCCTGTCACCTTCCGGAAGCCCTTGATCTCAAGGCAGCCGCAGCTTTGATGCAGCGCATTGAAAAGGAGTTCTCCAGCCATCCGAGTTCAATCAACAGATTAAAGCAGAGAATCGTCCAGCGCGTGTCTGATGGAGATCAGTTTTTTTGCGAGGTCGAAGGTGAGCTGATCGCACATGGGGCCATTGAATACTATACGCCTGATGCCGCAATGCTGGGAGGCATTTATGTCGATCCGGGCATGCGAGGCCGCGGATGCGGCAGTTATGTGACCAGTGAGTTGATGAAGCGGACCTTTGACAAAAACATGATACCAAAGCTCTGCGTTTATTCTGACAACCTTGAGGCGTGCCGTGTCTATGAAGCCCTGGGATTTAATACTGAAGCAAAATTGCTCGAAATCCATTTGGAGTATGATAGGAGCTGAAAATTTGAAACAAATAACCATTGGCACCAATGAACAGGGTCAAAGATTTGACCGTTATCTGCTGAAACTGCTCGGACGCGCAAATCGATCCACCATCTACAAACTCATGAGAAAAAATACCTTTAAGGTCAACGGAAAAAAGGTGGAGCCAGAATATTTTCTTCAATCCGGGGATCTGGTCAATATCTATCTCAGTGACGAAACCTTCGATTCTCTTGTTACGGAAGTCCAGCAAGTCACTCCGGAAAAGGTCTCCCTTGAAATTGTTTATGAGGACGACGAAATTCTGATCGTCAATAAGCCCAAGGGCATTCTGACGCATCCGGACAAGACAGAATATAAACGCACACTATCCTCCAAAGTCCAAATCTATTTGAGTCATCTCTCCACCAGAACCTTTAAACCGGCTCCTGTACACCGTCTGGACAAAAATACGAGCGGGCTCGTCCTTTTTGCCAAGACTTACGATTCTCTGAAGCGCTATAACGCCTTGATGCGCGATCGAAAAATCGGTAAATTTTATTTGTGTGTCACGGAAGGTGTCATCAACAAGCCGGGTGAAATAAAGGGCTATCTGTTAAAAGATGAGGACCGCAATAAAGTCAGAATCGTCAAGTATGATTCAGATGATACGAAATATTTCCATACACGCTATCAGCCCCTCGAAATCAGGGGCGGGTTTACAGTGCTCGAAGTAGAGCTGATGACCGGAAGGAGCCACCAAATCAGAGCGTCTCTGGCCTCAATAGGCCACCCAATCGTCGGAGACCTGAAATATGGGGCGTCCAGACGCCAGGACGTTATGAATCAAATGCTGCATGCCTATAAACTCGTTATTGAAGATCGAGTCTTTGAAAATCGTTCGCAGGAGCTGGATCAATTTATTGGATCGTTGCCTCCTGCAACACGTTAGGCAAAAGCTGCAATAGTCATAGATAGAATCCTTGCGCAAGGGGTGTGGGTAAAATGCACAGCTTTCAATCCATCTGTAAATTGATCGACCGGTTTGATTATGGCGGAGCGCTTGATATTCTGGAGGAAATTGGTCTCAGAGATACAGACCCCGCAATTTTACTGGATTCTTGCCGCTCAGCAGTGAACTTTGATTTCAAAACAGCACTGGTAAAGCTGGAGCGTCTGGGCGGCGAGTTCGCGAAAGATAAAAGTGTTCTTCGATTGAAGAAAAATCTTCAACAGCTGATTGCAGGGACACCGGAGGCGGTCTTCTCAGAACTGCTTGAGAACACTCGGTTTCAGCTGGTCAACGAGGAATATATTGATTTTCTTGGTCGTGCTTATCGTTTTAAAGAAGCGATTTTTAAGTACATATTTGTGGAGAGGCACTTGCAGCAGCGCAATTTCTCCATGCATATTGAAGCCATGCAAAAGCGAAGCATCATGAAAATTTTGAGGAAAAGATATAAAATTTACAACGCGAATGTAGTTTTTGCAATCACGACCTACATCAACCGCCAGTTGGAAGATACCCGTTATGATGAGATTGCCAGGATTCTAAATTCCAAGAGGATGACAGATATGATTGAGCTGCGGAATGATTCCATTGTAGGACATGGCTTTACCGGCGTCAGCCGGAATGAGCTGGTTAAAGTCTACGGCGACCCTTATACTGCCCTCAAAGAATTCAGAAAGTGTCTTGAATTGCTTGGACTGCAGATCAACGGTTCCAAATACGAGGAGGTCAATGAACTGATTGTGGGACAGCTGAAAGCGATAAATCATAAGAATGGTGGAAATCATGGGTCTGATGAGGAAAGGGGATCGCGCTCTTGAACCAGGACAAATTGATAAGGGTCGTGGTTGAAGGACAGATCCGCTATGTACCGGAAGGGACTATGGTGAAAACTCTGTCCGACGAGTTTCAAACAGAAGGCAGGCCTCTGATCGTCGCCGCCAAAATTGGCAACTCTCTAAGGGAGTTGACAGCGACAATCGTAGAGGATGCCAAACTTGAATTTGTTGACCTTTCAAATCAGGATGGCATACGAATCTACCAGAGGAGCCTCCTTCTGGTACTTCTGAGAGCGGCCATAGAGTGTTTTTCGGATATCCATCTGACCGTTGAGCATTCCCTCAATAAGGGTCTGTATATCGAAGTGCATTACACCAGAGCTCTGACAGATGAAGACGTTTTTGAAATTCGCCAGCGCATGTCATCAATAATAGACAGTGGTGAACTGTTCATGAAAAAGAGCGTCTCCAAAGAAGAGGCTGCGGCCATTTTTGAAGACCTGAGAATGGGATCCAAAAAACGTCTGCTCGATTACAGAAAGAGTGATTACATCAATGTCTATTCACTTGGCTGGATGACAAATTATTTCTATGGTTACATGGTGCCTAGCACGCGTTATCTGTCCATGTTCGATTTAAAGCGTTATGCCGATGGTCTTATTCTCCTTCACCCGGACAAGTTCACCCAGACGACCCTTCCAGAGTATGTGGAGCAGGAAAAACTTGCGCAGGTATACAGGGAATCTGAAGCCTGGGCACGCATCCTTGACGTCAGTTATGTCTATAATCTCAATGACATGATCGTCGAGGGTCGACATCCGGAAATGATCCGCATCGCTGAAGCGCTTCACGAAAAAAAGATTGCCCAGATCGCAGATCAAATTCTTCAAAGCGGGAAACGCGTCATTTTGATAGCAGGACCATCTTCTTCAGGGAAGACCACCTTCGCACACCGCTTGATGATTCAGCTTAGAGTCAATGGTCTCAGGCCAGTGACCCTTGGCACGGATGATTATTTTGTCGATAGGGCGCATACACCTTTGGACGAGTATGGCGAATATGATTTTGAAGCGCTGGAAGCAGTAGACATTGAAAAATTCAATGATGATGTGAGACGACTCCTTTCCGGCGAAGAAGTGGACTTGCCAAGCTTTAACTTTTTGACAGGCGCAAGGGAGTACAATGGTCGAAAACTCAAGATAGATGAGGATCAGCCCCTTGTCATTGAAGGCATTCATGGTCTCAACGAAAAAATGACTGAAATGCTGGACAAAAAAACTAAATTCAAAATCTATATTAGTGCACTGACTCAGTTGAACATTGATGAGCACAACCGAATTCCTACAACGGATTCCAGACTGATCAGAAGGATCATCAGGGATCACAGAACCAGAGGGCACTCCGCAGAGGCGACCATTCAACGCTGGCCATCTGTAAGGCGCGGAGAAGAACGAAATATTTTTCCGTTTCAGGAAGAAGCGGACATCATGTTTAACAGCTCTATGGTTTACGAACTGGCAATTCTTAAAAAATATGCAGAACCGCTTCTAAAAAGTATCGATGATACAAGTTCTGAGAGAATTGAAGCCAAGCGGCTCCTGAAGTTTTTAAGTTATTTCGTTTCTATTGATTCAGACCAGGATGTGCCATCAACCTCAATCCTCAAGGAGTTTATTGGCGGCAGTTGTTTTTGAGGTACAAGCGACAATCAATTCAGAAATGCAGAGTGTGGGGTGATAGTGGATGGAAGTCATTTCAAAGCATTTGAATCGCGTTCAAACCGGATTTCTCAAGCCGCCGCTGGCTTTCATGCTGCTGCTTGGGCTATTGACGCTGTACCAGAGACAATTCGATATCCTGGATCAATTACTGGAGACATCTTGGTTGAACGGCCTGGTTATATTGTTTCATATGATATCCGTTATTGTGCTCATGGCCCTTTTTAACATTTCCTATTACATGTTTATCAGGGATTATAAAATAGGGAGCCTGATCTATTCGGCAGGTTTTTCAGTCGCTTTAACGGCTTATTTAATCCATCTGCTCATTGATTTTGGCGGGCCGGGACTTTTGGAACTGCCTGTGAATGTCTCCTCCAGCCTGCTTGCCGGCGGCCACCTTGTTTTTTTCCTGTCGGCTTTGGCTGCTGAATGGATGCCTTCAGACAAGAAGTTTATTTTGAAACCGGGAAAGATCGCAAAAGTTTTACCTCTGGTTCCTGCGTTTCTTACTCTCATTGTCGCTCTTGGCCTATATCAGGGTTCTCAAAGCAGCTCAATGGCGGTGGACCTATCAAAACTCTTTTCGTTGACCATGGATTATTTTTCAGCGGTTGTTGTATTGCTTTTAATGATGATGGCATTTCGACATGCTTATATAGATGACGATTATAGATATCTGGGCGTTGTTGTGGGCTATGTCAGTCTATTTTTTTCAAAAGCATTTGCGATCCTGAGCTTCAACTATGGTGCGGGAGCGCCTTTCCTTTCCATCCTGTTGAGTCTTTCAGGCTATGGGCTGCTGCTTCTTGAATTTTACAGAAAGGGCATTGGTGATCCTCTAAGTGACATCGAAATGAAGGAGAAGCAGATCACCTTATATGCAAATAATCTGGACCGGGTTATTCAAAAGCGGACAAAGGAAATTTTTGAACGCAACAGAAAATTTGAGACTGAGCTTGAATATGCCAGAAGTATTCAGCAGTCCCTATTGCCGGAGCAGCGCTTTGCCATCAAGAATGCAGCCTTCGTGACAGGTTATTTTCCTTGTGAGGACTTGAGCGGCGACTTTTATGATATCTATAGAATTGATGATGATCATGTTGGCATGTATATTCTGGATGTATCAGGCCATGGGATCTCTGCGGCATTGATGACGATGTTCTGCAACAACTATATTAAATCCACCGAAAGGCTGATCAAACGCTATCGTGGATTGAAGCCCCACAAGAACCTGTCAAATTTTTATGAAGAATTTAATCGCATGAATTTTCCTGACGAAATGCACATGGTCATCTTTTTCGCAGCCTATCGTTTGTCAGACAGAACTTTGACCTATTGCTCCGGAGGAATGAACTGTCAGCCATTTATAATATCCAGGGACGGGAAATTTAGAACTTTGGATGAGAGTCTCGGCTTTCCGATATGCAAATTCAGCGATTTATATAAACCAGAATATCAGAGTGCCACAGTGGAGCTGAGACCTGGGGATCGAGTGGTGTTTTACACGGATGGCCTGATTGACATGGATAAGAATCGAGTTATGGATCAGGTTGGCCTCGAAGAATTCATGTCAGATCACATTGAACTGTCTCTAAAAGCCTTGAACGAGCGTCTGATAGGCCGGATTTATCCCAAAATGGACAAGTTGAAAGATGACATCAGCTATTTTATCATGGAAATCGAATAGTAAGCTTTGCGGGCAAACATTATGTTTGACAGGCAGCTGCGAAATGGGGGACAAATTATGGCGATCGATGAAGTATTGGTAGTTAAAAGTTTGGAACAGATCAAAGCGTTATCCAGCCCCTATAGAATCAAAATTATTGAAGCCTTTGAAAATAAACCGGCGAGTGCAAAAGACATCTCCAAAAAGATGGGGGAACCTCACGGCCGCGTAAATTATCACATCAAGACGCTCGCCGGCGTAGGGATATTAAAATTGGTTGAGGTTCAAGTCAAGCAAGGGGTTGTCGAAAAGTACTATATGCCTGTAGCGGAATCCATATTGTTGGATGCGTCGGCGATCCATCCGGAAGACACCAAAATGAAGGAAAGTTTTGGAAAGGCAACGGCCGCAATTTTTGAAAAAATCTCCAAAGAATTCTATAGCTCTATTAACAGCAAAAGGATCACCCAGCCAAGAAAAATCAATTACGACTATGAATACTATTTGACGCAGGAAGAAGCGGATGAATTGAATCAAAGTTTGCTTGAGGCTATGAAGACTTTTTTGGCTGACAAAAAAGACATGCGTCCGGAAACTGCGCCCTATTTTGCGGCGAGCATGATCATCCCAATGGAGCATGGCGCACTCAAGAAAGATGAAGAGACTTCAAAGAAATAGAACTTAATTGCTCTGAATGTCGGGCATAAAGGAGATGAACTATGTATATCGGTTGTCATTTATCAATTGCCAAAGGCTTTGAGTCAGCGGTTAAAGAAGCTATTTCAGTTGGTGCGAACACTTTTCAGTTTTTTACCAGAAACCCGAGAGGCGGCAGCGCGAAAGCAGCAGATCCACAGGATTATATGAAGGCTGCAGAGCTTATGCAGGCGAATCAGTTTGGCCCGTTGCTTGCGCACGCACCCTATACCATGAATTTGGCAGCAGCAGATCCTAAAGTCTTCGATTTTGCAAAGCGGTCTTTCAAGGAAGATCTTGAAAGAATGGAGGCTTTTCCGGCAACACTTTATAATTTTCATCCTGGCTCACACGTGGGACAGGGTGTGGAAAAAGGGATTGAACTGATCTCCGGCATCATTAATGAGACGCTCACTGGAAACGAAACTACGGCATTGCTGCTTGAAACAATGTCTGGGAAGGGCTCAGAGGTCGGTTTTACCTTTGAACAACTCAGAGATATCATAGACCGGGTGGACTATCAGGAAAAAATGGGGGTGTGTTTGGATACATGTCATATTTTTTCTGCGGGTTATGATTATATTAATCAGCTTGATCAGGTTCTGGAGGATTTTGATAAAATTATTGGTTTGGAACGGCTTAAAGCTATCCATTTCAACGATTCCATGACGCCGTTCAACGCGAAAAAAGATCGGCATGAAAAGTTGGGGAAAGGATTGATTGGGCTTGAGCCTTTGATTCGATTCATTGAGCACCCCGTCATTCGCCCTCTTCCAATACTTTTGGAGACGCCTAACGAACTGGAGGGCTATGCTGAAGAAATTGCCCTGATCAAAGGACGCATGGGGGTATGATTGCCTGCCATCGGCTGAAGCAAGCCGCAAAGGACCTCGGCATTCCCATTGTGGGCGTCTTGAATGCCATTGAAATGAGGGTGCCTCAGGAAGCGCTTTCAAAACGGATCAGAAAGGGTGAACTCAGCGGGTTTGAACCGGAAGTTGACATGGTTGGACAGCCGGAAAAAGTCATGCCAGGCGTTCAGTCCATGGTGGTCATAGGTTTGCCTTATGAACTCTTTAAATCCAGGACGGAGGATCCTGAAGCCGTCTGCGAGATCTCCTCAATGGCTTGGGATTATGATTATCACGATCTTGTGCGGGAAAAGTTGATTGCCTTAGGGGCGTGGCTTGAGGCTCATGGGAGCGGGGAATGTATGGTGTTTTGCGACACCGGACCCTTAAATGATCGCTATCTGGCATTTCTGGCCGGATTAGGCACTTATGGACGTCATCAGCTGCTGATTAATCAGAGATATGGCAGTGCGGTCGTCTTTGGTTACCTGTTGACCCGGGGACGGATTGAAGCGTCATCTCCCGGGTTGACTCAGCCGTATTCGGAATGCGGGACATGCAGGGCGTGTCAGGCGACCTGTCCCACTGGTGCGCTTTGCGGTGAATTTGACTTTGTGACATCTCAATGCATTTCCAGCCTGACTCAGCAGAAGAGGGCATTGTCAATCACAGAAGCATCCTGGATTGGGACCTCCCTTTATGGTTGTGATTTATGTCAGAAAGTCTGTCCTAAAAATAAAGTGTTGTCCGACACAGTTTTATTGAGATCCCAGTCGCCTAATCAGCTAAATCCCTTTGAACTCTTGAATTCCAACAAAAAAGACTTTCAGCAAAAGTTTCGCCATCATGGGTTTTCATGGAGAGGCTTAAAAACACTCCAAAGAAATGCCGTGATCAATATTTACAACAGTCAGAATTCGTTGTTGATTGAAAAGCTAAGGCAATGGGCAGTTGAAAGCCCGCTGCCGGACCATCTGAAACAAGTGATTGAAATGATGGAAGGTGTGCATCTTGCTGAGACACCAGGTGGATTTCATGAATAAGTCGGGGGTATAAAGGCAAAAGTTTGAATTGTCCGTCAATCGTAAACAAAATGTAATTATCCTCTTTAAGTGTCCACCACTTGAACTCGCCGGAACCGAGTGATAGACTTAGAGCGTCTTAAAACGTTCACTAAACAATATCACGTAAGTGATGATGTTAAACTGACGAAAAGGGGAATTCATATGTCAAACATACACGAGTTGAATTATCTCAAAGAAAATCTGGAAGCCTTAAAAGCGGACGGCGTTTATCGCAAGCTGCCTGTACTGGAGGGCCCGAACGAAGCTGAAGTCATTTTGAATGGCAAACAGGTCATCAACCTTTCCTCAAACAACTATCTGGGCTTTGCGAATCACCCGCGCCTCAAGGCAGCAGCGATTCAAGCCATTGAAAAATATGGCGTCGGTTCAGGCGCAGTCAGAACTATTATTGGAAACATGGACCTGCATGAGGCGCTCGACAAAAAACTGGCAGAGTTCAAGCGTGAAGAAGCTGTCATGAGCTTCCAATCAGGTTTCAACTGCAATGCGGGTGCAATTCAAGCCATTACCGCTGACGGGGATCTGATTGTTTCGGATGAGTTGAACCATGCATCTATCATTGATGGCACAAGACTATCCAAAGCGGGCAGAGCGGTCTATAAGCACAGTGATATGAATGATTTGGAGCGGGTTTTGAAAGAGCGCCGCGGTTCTTATAAGAACTGCCTCATCATCACTGACGGTGTGTTCAGCATGGACGGCGACATTGCACCACTTCCGGACATTGTCAATCTCGCGGAGCGTTATGAGTGCATGACTTATGTGGATGATGCCCATGGTTCGGGCGTTCTCGGCGAAAGCGGACGCGGTACAGTCGACCACTTTGGGCTCCATGGTCGCGTCGATTTCACTATTGGCACACTGTCAAAAGCGATTGGGGTCATTGGTGGCTATGTCGCCGGCAGTGAAACCATGAGGGATTGGCTCAGCCATCGGGGCAGACCGCTTCTCTTTTCGACTTCGCTTCCTCCGGCAGCAGTCGGTGCCATTCTTGAAGCACTCAATATGTTGATGAGCTCCACAGAGTATACAGACCGACTCTGGGAAAATGCCAAATACTTCAAAAAAGGCATGGCGTCACTGGGTTATAACATAGGACACAGCCAGACGCCAATCACGCCGGTCATGATTGGAGACGAGGCAAAAACTATGCAGTTCTCCAAGACGTTATTTGACCTGGGCGTATACGTTTCGCCAATTGTATTCCCAACTGTTCCAAAAGGGACAGGCCGCGTGCGTGTTATGGTGACAGCGGCACATACAAAAGAGCAGCTCGACCGGGCTGTTGAGATCTTCGAGAAAGCCGGAAAGCAGCTTAATATTCTATAATCACCACGGCAAAATAAAGGCGCTCAGAACACCATGACAGGGTTCTGAGCGTCTTTTACATAAACAATTATTGTTCATCTACTGAAATTTAGTTAGAATCCAGTAGGTAATACCGCTGACAGAGGCACTTAGGAAACTGCCCCATACCAGGTCTATCAGTGTAATGGGAAGAGGCCAGCCTTTAAGTGTGGCCAGATTGGTCAAGTCGTAGGTCGCATAGGTCAGAAAACCAAAGAATGCTCCGGCACCAAGGGCGTAGCGCAAACTTTCCTTAGCAAGCGCGGGCTCAATGACAAAAAAGACGAGACCGCTGATAAAAATGCCGTAAAAAATAAGGGCTGCCGGCCAATTGACCTTTTCTGCCATTAGAGCGCCCAGGTAATGACGGTAAAGTTTTAAGGCGATAACGCCAAGCCAGACCAAGTCGATCACGAAAAAGACAATGAGTGCTGTGAGATAAGTTTTAATTGGCAAAGTCCATCACTCTCCTGCTTCATTTTTACGAATTTATACCCACTTTTAAGGTTCGCCGACCACACTGTGATCAGATCTGAAGATTCAAGGACAGAGAGTTCGCTCTTAGAAATGACTGCCAGGTTGAAAAAAGATGGATAATCAGGTATGATTTTAACTCAGATAGTGTTTTTATTTTTGAATACAGTGTTCACATTTAATTGAAATTTAATTCTGAAGGTACCTTAATTTAATTATTGTTCAGTAAAATCTGTGGAGAGACCCAATTCAATAGACTATCGCAGTAAATTTTGAACAACATCAGACTGACGTCTGAAGCGGAGGCAAATACCATGAAGAAAGTCTTAATTTTAACAGCCTCGACTGGCGAAGGCCATAATGCAGCAGCGCGTTCCCTGGAATTGAAATTCAGAGAGGCGGGTTATGAAACCAGGACTATGGATTTGTTTAAGGAAACCAGCCGCGCCTTGAATGTCGTTGTGGAAGATGGTTACAAGGTCCTGGCCAACAGGCTGCCATCCCTTTATGGATTTATGTATAGGGCGCTCAATCGAAAAAGCATAAACCACCGTTTTCTAAGATATAGTATGTTTGTAATCAAGCGGAGACTCTATGACAATGTCAAGTCATTGAATCCATCCATTATTGTGGGCACACACCCATTTGCTGTGGGAATCATTTCGGATCTCAAAGCCAGAGGCAAGATCAATGCAAAATTCTTTTCTGTTGTGACGGATTTCAAAGCGCATTATGCTTATCTATCTCCGGAAGTGGATGCCTATATTACAGGCAGTGAGTATACCAAAGATTCGCTGATCGAAATGGGCGTACCACCTGAGATTATTCATCCTTACGGAATCCCGGTGAAGGAGGAGTTTCAGACTTATCAGCCTAAATCACCTGAATTCTTAAAACTGATTGAAGATTTCAAAGTTCTGGTCATGGGTGGAAGCATGGGCTCAAAGGATATTGCGCGCGTCGTTCAATCGCTTACAGAAAGCGAAGCGAGGTATCAGCTTCTCGTGATTTGCGGCAGAAATGAGACTCTGAAGAATATGCTTGAAAGCAACTATCAGTCTGCCATAGCTTCAGGCAAACTGAAAGTTTATGGCTTTACCAAAGAAGTTTCCATGCTCATGGATTTTTGTGATGTTATTGTAACAAAACCGGGTGGACTGACTACAACAGAAGCCCTCTCAAAAAGGATCCCTATGATTGTGCCTTTTGCAATTCCAGGCCAGGAGTTTGAGAACACTGAATTTTTGATAGAAACCGGTGCAGCTATTTATGTGGATAACATCGAACAAATCGGTGCGGAATTGGAACGTTTAAGAAAAGACAAAACTCTTTATTTGTCTATGATCGAGAGTATGGATAATATTTCAAGACACTATTCCACAGAGAAAATTGTTAATCTTGCGGATCAGCTTTTGATTAAAAATGAATGGATGTCTTAGAGGTGAGTGCCGTTATGGCGGAGTGTGATATTCTTGTGCTGTCAGCGTCCTTTGGACGGGGTCACAACAGTGTTGCGGCAGCGATTTGCGAACACTTGAAGTTAGAGGATGACAATCTGCAGGTGTGGATCAAGGACATTATGGATATTTTCGCACCAAGGATCAAACCCTTCGGGACCGCTTTTTATAACTTATTGACACGGAACAGCCCAAGTCTTTACAACGTTCTATACAATATTAAACGGGATCACCCCAATAACTTTTTGGATGAAATAATTTATGACAGATATATAGATCGCTTCGGCGCCTATCTGCTCGAAATCAAGCCTAAATTAATAATCTCTACATTTCCGCTTGGCTCAGGATTTGTGTCTCGTGCCAAGGATAAATTTGATGTTCAGATTCCTTTGATCACGGCCATTACTGATGTAGTAGACAGCTGGGAATGGATTCACAACAATACTGACCTATATTTTGTTCCCTGTAAGGTTGTCGAGAACAGATTAGTTGAAAAAGGAATTGACAGGGAGAAAATTAGAGTCACTGGAATCCCGGTCAGACATGATTTTCTGGTGAAGGAAAACCATACTTCCGAGATGCATGATCAACGGCAGATTCTCATTATGGGTGGGGCAATGAAGAAAATCACTTTGACCAAATCCATGTTGATGCATTTTGAGAAATTGGAAAACACAAAAATTGTTGTTGTAACTGGGAATGATACAGAATTATATAAGAAATTGAACCGTTATGGTCCGTTTAACAATATCGAAGTGGTAGGATTTTCGAACGAAATCGCGAGTATTATGGAAGCTTCGGATTTGGTAGTGACTAAACCAGGTGGAGCAACCTTATTTGAAGCAATCAATAAGGGTGTGCCCATTGTGCTGAAGCGTTCAAAAGTGGGTCAAGAAGAGGAAAACCTGAAATTTGTCAAGGACCATGGCCTGGGCATTTTGATTGAGGATGAAGATGATCTCGAAACAGTCATTGCCGGTATGGTCTTTGATAACGAACGCCTGGAGCAGGTTGAAAAGAATTTGGAAGACCTTCGGGCGGAGTTCGACTCTGAAATGATTGCGAAATATATTCTTGAACTGTTATGATGAGACTCCTGAGATCAAATTTATTGAAAATGAAATTAGATCACGGGTTACGCGGGAAGACGGCGCAAAGGGCATAATGCCAAACGCGCCGTCTTCCCGTTTATCATACCTGATTGACGTTTTTACTGTCTGGAAGTATAATGATATGTGTTTGGAAGTTTAGTGAAAGTAAACAATGGTGACATTGTCCTCAATATTGCTTTTAATGAGCAGCTGAATGGAGGGAAAATAGTGCAGATTGGCGAAAAGATTAAGACACTTAGATTAAAGAATGAATTGACTCAGGAAGAATTGGCTAATAGGTGTGAATTGTCAAAAGGATTTATCTCGCAACTGGAGAGAGACATGACGTCGCCATCTATTGCGAGTCTCGTGGATATATTGGAATGTCTGGGTACCGATTTGAATGAGTTTTTTAGCGAAAGCATAGAAGAAAAAATTGTCTTCACTCAAGCTGATTTTTTTGAGACAGAGGACAAGGACTTGGGTTACTTGTTGAGCTGGATCGTACCCAACGCTCAAAAGAACATGATGGAACCCATTTTGCTTGAAATTGAGCCTGGGGGATCATTTGTAGAGGATGCGCCCCATCAGGGCGAGGAATTCGGCTTTGTTATTCAAGGCACCGTGACTGTAGTCGTGGGTGGTAAAAAATACAGAGCAAAGAAAGGCGAGACTTTCTATTATAAAACTCAATTTGAACATACAATCAAGAATCCGGGAAAACAGCCAGCGAAAATTTTGATGGTGGCAGCGCCTCCTAATTTTTAATAGTCAAAGACGGAAACATTATGAAAAGAGGTAAGATCTTTGCCTCTTTTTTTTCAATTTGTAACCCGATGTGAAGAACTGTCGTGTATGATACAATAGGGTCAAAAGAATGAACTGAGGCAAAACTGAACCTCTGTACAACAAAAGGAGTTCAAAATCCATGAAGCGTGGAATTTTATTTTTTTTAGTAAGTATTGTGGCCTTAACGGCTGGGGGCTGCATGTTTGATGTACAGAATGCGGATATCATGCGTCCGCCCAAATTAACCACCGAATTTGAAGAAGTTAAGACTGTGCTCGATGAGTTTTATGGAGGCGGTCTGAAATTGATGAACCCGTCTTCGGGCGTATTGAGAGCGGCCATACAGTTTGTTGATTTAAACAATGATCAGCAAGAGGAAGCCGTAGCCTTTTTTAAAGATCAAAATGAGCAGAACGCGCTGAAAGTTGCCATACTTCTGAAAAACAGCAGTGGTGAGGGTTGGAGAATTTTGCCTACCATTGTGGGGATAGGCTATGATGTGGATCAGGTTGGGTTTCCGGATCTGGATGGGGACGGTACAAAAGAAATTGTAGTGGGTTGGCTTGGAGGCTCCATGCTGAGCAAAGGATTGTCTGTCTATAAGTCGAATCCATTAACGACTGAATCAGATCAAGGGCTACAACGATTTGAAGAAATTTTCCGGGAAGTTTACACCAACTTTCACATAGCAGACTTAGACATGGATGGTACAGATGAGCTCGTGACTTTTTTGCTGTCAAGACCTGACAATATGGCTGAAGCCAGTTTGTATACCTTAGATCAGGATGGTGTAAAGAAGCAGGACGAAGTCAGTCTGGCTAATGATGCCAACCGATATGAACGCATGATTTCTGGTTTGGTTGAAGACGGACGTGTTGGCATAGTCCTTGACGCTTCACTTAGTGGCGGGGCCTCCTTCTCTGAAGTGTTGGTCGAAAGAGACGGTCAATTGATTCGCCGCTTCGGCACTTCGGGTGCGTCGAATAAATCGGCGACTTATCGATTGGATTTCAGGCTGACTGAAGACGTGGACCGTGATGGATGGATTGAAATTCCGACACTGATCAGCCCTGTAGGCTATGACCGAGTCGCAAAACGTGATGTGCCGTGGATCACCTTATGGAACCACTGGGACAGTGAAGGAAACTTGATGCCGGTCTTCAGGACATATGATGATCAAAGTCTGGGGTTCAGGATTAGGATGCCTCAAAGTTGGGACAATACCGTTACGCTGACTCGAAATGACCAGGGCATTGCCTTTGCTGAAGTCCAGGAAGATGGCATTGAACGCGTCAAAATTTTGGAAGTGCTTGTGATCAAACGTTCGGATGCTGAACAGGTGGATGCTCAGATGAAGTCTCTCGGTTATTTTGAATTGTCCAGAACAATGGATCACTTTTATTATGGGAAGACTTTCCCGCGTGATACTTTAACCATGATGGAGTTTGGCGTGTCAGAGCAGCAGCTTTCTGACGCCTTTGCACTATTGAATTGAATCGTTTACCTTAAAGTTGTAATCTAAATAAGACAGGAGGCGCAATATGGGAAATATTTTGGTGTTGGAAGATCAGCCGGATATTAGGGAATTTGTCGTCATAAATATAAAAAGGTACGGCTATCAAGTGTTTGAAGCTGGTTCAGGCGAGGAAGCGCTTGAAATTGTCTCAAAAGTTAAAATAGATATAGCCGTCCTTGATGTTATGCTGCCCGGCATGGATGGTTTCGAAGTTTGCAAGCGTATCAGGGAGACCAATAAGTATATGGGGATTATCATGCTGACCGCAAAATCCATGGAGACGGACAAGATCCAAGGGTTACTTAACGGCGCTGATGATTATATGGTAAAACCGTTTAGTCCCAAAGAACTGGTGGCCAGAATAGACTCGCTTTTCAGACGTGTCAAATTGTTAAAAGAGGATAATAGCGAACGTTACAATGTGAAGCCATTTGTCATAGACTTCGAAAATCGTCAGATTTTCAAGAATGATGTCGAAATAGATTTGACTCAGTTGGAATTTGCTATTGTAGCCACTTTGGTAAAAAATGAAGGCAAACCGCTAAGTCGTGAATATATTCTGGATCATGTTTGGGGTGAAAACTTCTTCGGAAGTTATAAGATTGTGGATGTCAATATAAGAAGACTGCGTCAAAAATTGGAAGAAGATCCTTCAAATCCAGAATTTATAATGACAGTATGGGGACTTGGATATAAATGGAAGAAGGCGGAGTGATCCATGCAGGGTATCAAAAAACGCTGGGTCAGAACCTATCTCTTAATTGTCATGGGTGTTGCGCTTGTAGTGTTGTTGGCGTTTCTGCTGACAGTGCGCAGCTTCTATTACAATTATGTTTATAGAGGCCTTGAAAACTATCTGTCTGTTACAACTGGATTTCACGAAAAATACCTGCAGCAAAACCAATATTCTTTTGATGAAGTCGCTCAACTGATTGTCAGAGATTTTGAATCAGGTGATCTTGTGGAGCTTCAGGTGCTCGACCTTGAAGGCGTGATCCACTATTCGTCAGCGGGTTATATTCCGGATCAGCCTGTGATGACGGAGGACTTTACCGAAGCTATGAATGGCGAACCATCAAAGTGGATTGGAAGGAATCCTGATACCGGCGAACGTCTTATGGCGATAACGGGGACGATTCGTAAAGATGAAGGCAGTGCAATCGCGGCGATTCGTTATGTCTCGTCCTTGACATACGCGGATGCCATGATCTATAGAGCTGGAGTCTATTCTCTCTTTGCAGTGGTTGTGATTCTGATTCTGATGCTTATAACGTCCGAGAGCTTCAGCCGATCTATACTGACGCCAATTCGAAATATTATCAGAGTTTCAAAGCGAATGGCGGAAGGAGATTTATCAGAGCGGATCCCCTATCATTATAAAGATGAAATTGGAGAGCTTTGCGAGACTATAAATTACATGGCTGATCAGCTCCAAAAATCTGAGGCTATGAAAAATGAATTCATATCATCGATCTCACATGAAATCAGAACCCCGCTGACCGCTATCACCGGTTGGGGTGAAACAATTCTTACGGGTGGATTCGAAGATATGTCTCAAGTGGAGCGTGGATTGAACGTCATCATGAGGGAAACAGACCGTTTGTCAGCAATGGTGACTGAGCTCCTTGATTTTTCAAGGATTGAAAGCGGCCGTTTTACGCTGTATCTCGAAGTGTTCCGATTGGACCAGGAACTCATAGAAATAATTGATATGTACAAGCCGAGAGCCGAAAAAGAAGGCGTTCGCTTGAGTTTCAATCTTAAATCGGATGAAGTTTACCTGGAGGGCGACAGCAACCGGCTGAGACAAGTAGTCATCAATCTGCTGGACAATGCCATCAAATTTACGCCGCCTGGAAAGCAGGTTGAAGTCACTCTGGAGGAACTCTCTGAGGAAACGGTCATTATGATTGCTGATCAAGGTATTGGAATGACTAAAGAAGAACTTCGTCACGCAAAGGATAAATTCTACAAAGGCGCTAGTAATAAATCCGGAAGTGGTCTGGGACTTGCGATTTGTGATGAAATCGTTGAACTCCACGGAGGAAAGATGACGCTGGAAAGCGCACCGGGTAAAGGCACGACTGTGAGTGTTCGCCTGAGACGGTAAGCGTTGAACGGCTTTCCTGCGTTGGAGCGGAGTCTGAACTTGGCCTTCGGCCCTGAATGTTAATCAATTCGAAAGACTCTCTTTATGGATTTATTGTATAATGAAGCTATCATCCGGAGAAAGGGGGAGCCTTATGACAACTAGAACAGCAAAACCATTAAGACGGATTGAAGCGTTTTTGCTGGACCTTGTGACCTGGGGCTCCGTTGTCTACGCCTTTGACCGCATCATGGGCGGATCGCTATGGATTTCAGGTTTTTTACTCGGAATGCTGGTGATGACCGGACTGAATCTTTACTTAATGACGCAGTCGACGACCCTTGGGAAATATATTCTGGATATGAAAGTTATCGATCGTCAGACGGGGAAGGATCTTACTTTTGTGAGGATGCTGCTTCGGGAAACCATCGGCAAAACTGCTTCTGCTTTAATTCTGATGATTGGATTTATTTGGATCATCATAGACAATGAAAATGCCGGATGGCATGACAAACTTTTTCATTCGCAAGTGGTGGATGTGGTTCAAATCAAGCGTGTGGCTCGGCGAAGCCCGGATGACGACGAATTTTTTGTAAGAGGATAAAAAATCCGCCTCGCGACAGACTGAGATCTGTTAAGCGAAGCGGATTCGTTTTTTTTTGACACTAAAGCGAAATTTCCAGCAGATCCTCCACTGTAATATTGGTAAAATAATCTTCTCCAATGGCGAATTGTTCATAGATTTTTCTGAGGGCGGTCAAATCATGGGGTTGGCCAGTCAGAGCGTTCTCAATATCCGAAATATCGAGACGGCTGAAGAAATCTCCGAAAATACGGGCGTTCTGAATGATGCCGCGCTGGACATCAAGGTGGAATTCCACCAAACCGCCGGCAAACTTTTTCTCCTTATGAAAGCTGTAATTCGGTGATTTGCCAAAATTCCATGCCCATGTGCCATACTTTTCTTCCACCAATTTCTCGATGGCTGAAATATCCTGAGCACTCCAGGGGTGGATTGCCTCAGTGCCGAAGCGCTGCATGACATGGGACTGAATCAAGGCTTGAAATTTGTCCAGATCCATAGGCGAGTCAAGGTGTTTGAGGTGCTCCTCGATGTTGGTGACGCGGCTGGCAACGGACTGAATGCTTTTGCCTTCAAATTTGCTGGCACGTGGCCTCAGCGCTTTCGATAGGTCAGCAATTTCAGAGGTAAATAAGAGCGTGCCATGGTGGAGGGTCCGATCATGGTACTTATATTGTGCATTGCCTGAGAACTTCTTACCCTCTATTGTTAAATCATTGCGTCCTGAGAACTCGGCATTGACGCCCAGTGACAGGAGGACTTCGAGGATGGGTTCAGTAAAACCTCTAAAATCACTGAAGCTCTTTCCGGAATCAGTTTTGATAAAAGTAAAATTTAGATTTCCAAAGTCATGGAAGACGGCACCGCCTCCTGAAAGTCGTCGGACGACTGGGATCTGGTTCGCCTGTACGTAATCCACGTTGATTTCTGCCATAGTATTCTGGTTCTTGCCGACTATGATGGAAGGCCTGTTGCGCCATAGCATGAAGCAATCCTCGCGGAATTCGTTCATGATGTATTCTTCCGCGGCGAGATTAAAATGCGGGTCTGTACTTGGATTTATAAAGATCAACATTGTGGAAGCCCCCTTTCTGATTTTGTGACTTAAATTATCATAGCTTCTATTTTTCAAGTCGTCAAGGCGGGCAATTTAGCAGAATTTTACGATTTTTTCATAGGATTCAATGGTTATATTCGCTGATAAGTTGCAAAAGAGGCGCATATAATTTGTAGAAAATTGACAGAATCGAATGATAAGTAAAATAATAGTTGTCCAATGTCTGCGGATGATGTATAGTCTTTGTAGATTGTAAATTCAGTATTAGTTAAATATTTTCTAGATGATTGAAGTCTGAGATCATCTCGCGGCGTTTAGCCGACGGGGTAGCCGAAGGAGAAATGGGATCGTCCGCCAGATGATTTCAAAAACTCTCAGGCAAAAGGAAGGCTTCAGGATAGGTCTCTGAAAAGCCGTAAAAAGCGGCGCCGAAGGAGTAAAGCTCTCAGGCAAACCAACAGAGAACGCAACACGGGCAAACCCTGTCGTTGCGTTCTTTTTTATTGTCATTTTCTTCACAAAAAAACGCGGCAGGTTATTGTGTTAGTTTCAGTTAAATTGGGTACAAATTAGTCAGTCCACGATTAATGGGAGGGATGTAACAATGTCAGAGCTCAAGAGAACCTCGCTGTATGAATCACATCTAAAAGCGGGCGGAAAGATCGTCGAGTTTGCCGGCTGGGAGATGCCAATACAGTATGAAGGCCTCGTAGCGGAGCACGAAGCAGTCAGAAACAATGTCGGAATTTTTGATGTATCTCACATGGGCGAAGTTTCCGTCAAAGGAAAGGACGCTGAGAAGTTCGTCAACAACCTGGTCACCAATGACGTCTCACTGCTTAACCCTAATCAGATCGCATATGCCATGATGTGCAACGAAAATGGCGGTGTTGTGGATGATCTTCTGAACTACAAATATTCAGAAGACCATTATTTCCTCGTCATCAACGCTTCCAACGTCGACAAAGACTTTGCCTGGATGCAGAAGCAGGCTGCAGGTTTTGACGTAGAGCTTGTCAACCTGTCAGATAGCATGAGTGAAATCGCCGTTCAGGGTCCAAAAGCACAGGAGCTTCTCCAGCGTTTGACAGACACCAATCTCGACGAAATTGCATTCTTCTACTTTAAAGAAGGTGTTAAAGTTTGTGGCCTTGATACAATTGTGTCTCGTACCGGGTATACAGGCGAAGACGGTTTCGAGGTTTATATGAGCCATGAAGCTGCTCCGGTTATATGGGAAGCGCTTCTCAAAGAAGGTCAGGATCTCGGCGTTAAGCCAACTGGTCTCGGCTGCCGCGACACACTCCGTTTTGAAGCCGGACTTCCGCTCTATGGCAATGAATTTGACGACAACATCAGCCCGCTTGAGGCAGGCTTAGGATTCTTTGTCAAGCTGGACTCACCTTTCATTGGAAGTGATGTTCTCGTCAAGCAGAAGGCAGAAGGATTAGCGCGCAAAACTGTAGGTCTTGAAATGGTTGACAGAGGCGTTCCGCGCCACGGTTATGAAGTTGCTGTCAATGGCGAAGTCATTGGACATATCGCAACGGGTTATACATCACCAACACTTGGCAGAACCATTGCGAATGCGTTAATCGACGCAAAATACTCAGAGATGGGCACTGAAGTGGATGTTCTTATCCGCGGTAAAGCTGCCAAAGCAAAAGTCGTCAGCAAGCGTTTCTACACTAAACAATATAAAAAATAAAAAAAACATAATTAAACGGAGGGATTTTTGATGAACGTTGTAAAAGGACTGTACTATTCTGAAGATCACGAGTGGGTAAAAGTAGAAGGCGGCAAGGCTAAAGTTGGCGTTTCTGATCATGCAGCACACCAATTGGGCGACATCGTTTACCTCGAACTGCCAGAAGTCGGTGCAGAACTCAGCGCAGGTGATGTTTTCGGCGTCATCGAATCCGTTAAAGCGGCTTCTGACTCTTATTCCCCAGTTTCCGGCGTGGTTACTGCCGTCAATGAAGAACTTGCTGACGGACCGGAAGCGATCAACTCTGATCCATATGAGAGCTGGATTTTTGAACTTGAACTCAGCGACGCGTCTGAGCTTGAAGGCTTGATGACTGCTGAAGCTTACGAAGCGTTTATCGCTGAATAATCGCTGATAACGAATTAAACCGCGTTGTTTGAGCGAGAAAAAAGCGACACGAATTCTTCGGGATTCGTGTCCGCTTGTCTAACGCCAAAGACGCACGCTTCCTTGAGAAGCATCAGTTCTGTCACGTAACTTGTGAACTTAATTATCAGCCCTGTTACGCAGATTCTAAACTATAGTATAGGCTCTGTCATGCAGATTTCGAACTTAATTATAGGAGGTTGGACATGCATAAATTCATTGCCAACACGGAGCAAGATCGCCAGGATATGCTCAAGGTGATCGGTGCACCGTCCATTGAATCGCTGTTTTTTGATATCCCGGAAAACCTGCGCTTCACTGGTGAATTGAACCTCGAACATGGATACTCAGAAATTGAAATGATGGATCAGCTTCAGCAGCTTGCCTGCCTGAACAAGTCCATTGACCAGCTCGTGTGCTTCAGAGGCGCGGGCGCATATGATCATTACATTCCTACAACGATCAAGCATTTGGCTGGCCGTTCAGAATTTTTTACGGCTTACACGCCTTATCAGCCTGAGATCAGCCAAGGCACACTTCAGGTTATCTTTGAATACCAGTCCATGCTGTGTGAACTCACAGGAATGGACGCTTCAAATGCTTCCATGTATGACGGCCCTACGGCAGCAGTCGAGGCGGCTATCATGGCGGCAGCCATCAAGCGCAAAAAGAAAGTCGTCGTTTCAAAGGGCTTGAATCCGGAAGCGAGAAGCGTCATGAAGACTTACTTCCACTTCAGGGACTTCGAAATGGTTGAAGTTGAGCTCGAAAACGGCAAAACGAACCCTGAGACGCTTAGAGCAGCTATGTGTCCAGACTGTGCCGGCGTCATCATCCAGAACCCTAACTTCCTGGGTATGGTAGAAGATATGCACGCTCTTGGCGCTGTGGCAAAAGAAACAAAGTCAGTCTACATTGCCTATGTAGATCCAATTTCACTTGCAGTACTCGAAACGCCGGGCAATTACGGTGCAGACATCGTTATCGGTGAAGGCCAAGGTCTTGGCAACGTCATCAACTTTGGCGGTCCTTACCTCGGTTTCCTCGCGACGCGCTCTGAGCACGTCCGAAAGATCCCGGGCAGAATCGTCGGCCAATCTGAAGACGTGGACGGCAAGCGTGCTTTCGTTCTGACGCTTCAAGCCCGCGAACAGCATATCCGCAGATTCAAAGCGACCTCCAACATCTGTTCCAACCAAGGACTCAACGTTCTCATGGGTTCCATTTACATGGCGACCATGGGCAAAGAGGGCTTGAAGGAAGTTGCAAAGCAATGTTTTGACAAAGCCCAGTACACTTATGACAAGCTGATCGCAACTGGCAAATTCAAGCCTGCTTTCGAAGGCAGAGGCTTCTTTAAAGAGTTCGCCCTGGTCAGTGATGTTCCTTTTGAGAAAATTGACCAATATCTGATCGACAATGGCTTCCTGGGCGGATTCTCACTGGCTGAGGATTATGGTATCGAGGGCGGCCATCTCTTCTGCGTGACCGAAAAGCGGAGCAAGGCGGAAATCGATCGACTTTGCTCAATGCTGGAGGTGATGTAGATGATGAGAGTATATGAAAAACTGCTTTTCGAAGTTTCCAAAGAAGGCCGTAAGGCATACTCGCTTCCTGCTGCGGGTGTTCCATCCGTGGATCTGTCATCTGCAATCGCGCCTGAGCTCCTTAGAAAAGAAGACGCTCAGCTTCCTGAGCTGTGTGAAGTGGATGTCGTCAGACATTACACCGGTCTTTCCAACAAGAACTACGGCGTAGACACAGGTTTCTATCCGCTTGGCTCCTGTACTATGAAATATAACCCGAAAATCAATGAAGACGCAGCTTCTGTGCCGGGTATGTCAAGACTTCACCCATATCAGCCGGATTCTACGCTTCAAGGCACTCTGCGCATGATGCATGAGCTTTCTGACATGCTGGCTGAAATTGCAGGTATGGACAGCGTTACGCTCCAGCCTGCTGCCGGCGCTCACGGTGAGCTCCTTGGCCTGTTCCTGATCAAGGCTTATCATCAGCACAACAACGACTTCAAGAGAACCAAGATCATCGTTCCTGACTCAGCTCACGGCACAAACCCTGCGACTGCTGCAGTAGCGGGCTTTGATATTGTCGAGATCGAGTCTGAAGCAGATGGTTCTGTCAATGTGGAAGCATTAAAAGCAGCTTTGAGTGACGAGGTAGCCGGCTTCATGCTGACTAACCCTAGCACACTTGGCTTGTTTGAGAAAAGCATTAAGGAAATCGCGGAACTCGTTCACGAAGCCGGCGGTCTCCTCTACTATGACGGCGCCAACATGAATGCCATCATGGGCAAAACACGACCTGGCGACATGGGCTTTGACGTCATGCACTACAACCTGCATAAGACATTCTCCACGCCTCACGGCGGCGGTGGTCCTGGCGCAGGTCCTGTAGGCGTCAAGAAGTTCCTTGAGCCATTCCTTCCAAAACCGGTCGTCAGCTTAAAAGACGGCAAATATTTCATGGATTATGACCGTCCGCTTTCCATCGGCAAAATTAAAGGCTTCTACGGCAACTATGGCATCCTCCTTCGCGCTTATACCTATATCAAAACTATGGGTCGCGAGGGGATCAAGGAAGTCAGTGAAACGGCTGTCCTCAATGCAAACTACATGATGCACCGCCTGAAGAAGGACTTTGACCTTCCTATGGACAGACTTTGCAAGCACGAGTTCGTCCTTGCGGGCGTCAAGGAAAATGGCATGGTGGTCAGCACGCTGGACGTTGCCAAGCGTTTGCTTGACTATGGCTACCATCCGCCAACCATCTACTTCCCATTGATCGTCCACGAAGCGATCATGGTTGAGCCTACGGAAACTGAGAGCAAGGAAACCCTCGACGAGTTCTGTGATGCAATGATCAAGATTGCGCACGAAGCAATAGAGTCTCCTGAGCTTCTCAAGGACGCGCCGCATGGCACACCGGTCAGAAGAATCAACGAAGCGAAAGCTGCCCGTGATTTGATCCTCACTTACAAGGATTCACTTAAGGGCTAAGAAGCGCTTCTGAAAGCAACCTATAAGCAAAACAGAGACGGTGCTGTAAGACTGCTCTGTTTTGCTTTCTTTCTATCTCTGTTTTTAACTAGGCGTGCTGAAACGCAGCGTTCTATTGGCTGACTTCAGGCACACATGACGGGAGGTCATTTGGAAATGCGTTTATTGGAAGGTAAGAAAACCGCTGAAGCAGTCAAGAAACAAATCCTCGAAAAAGTAGAGTTTCTTAAAAGTAAGTCTATTGAGCCGAAACTCGACGTCATCATCATAGGTGAAGATGACGCTGCAATGGCTTATGTGGGAATGATCGCGAGATCTTCTCAAAAATATGGCGTTGCTTCCGAAGTGGTATCGCTCCCGGCGACGATTACAGAGTCGGAGCTTCTTGATAAGATTCGCGAAATTAACGCAGACAAGTCTGTTCACGGTTTGATTGTGCAGATGCCGCTCCCAAAAGGCATTGATGAAAAACGCGTCATTGAAACCATTGATCCACTTAAGGACGTCGATGGCTTCCATCCTATGAACGTCGGCAATTTGTCCATTGGTGAGGACGGCTTTGTGCCATGCACACCTTATGGCATCTATAAGATGACGGAAATTGAAGAACTCGACTTTACTGGCAAGAATGTTGTTGTCCTCGGCCGGAGCAACATTGTTGGAAAGCCTGCCGCTATGCTGATGCTCAGAAAGAATGCAACGGTGACGATTTGCCACTCCAAGACGAAAAATCTGGCTGAAGTGACTTCAAAAGCAGATGTATTGATCGCGGCTATTGGCGTGAAGAAGTTTGTGAAGCGCGACATGGTGGGTGACGGTGCCATTGTCATTGATGTCGGGATCCACAGCGAAGATGGCAAGATCGTCGGCGACGTGGACTTTGAGGATGTCAAAGATAAGGTGTCCATGATCACGCCTGTCCCTGGGGGCGTTGGCACAACAACGATCGCGATGCTCATGCACAACGCGGTCAAAGCAGCACATAAACAAAATGGGCTTCAGTTTTAAGCCATAAACCGTCTCAGTGAGACGGGTATAAAGATGAATCAAGGAGTGTGCGTGCCTAGCGGACAAGTGTCGCTATCGAATCGCCCCTCCTTTTTTTATATAAAAAATAGCGATAAAAATTTTATAAAAATAAGCAAATGGGGTTGAAAACTTTATTTTATGCTGATATATTGATAGGAACATCTGAAAGTGATATACATATTTATAAATTAATATACAATATTATGATAGGAAAGGTGAGCAAAATGACAACGAAATTCAAGCGGGTCCTCGTTGCAAATCGTGGCGAAATAGCCATTCGAATCTTTAGAGCGTGCAATGAACTTGGCATCCGTACAGTGGCAATTTACTCGAGCGAGGATAAAAATGCCTTGTTCAGACTCAAGGCGGATGAGTCCTATCTGATTGGAAAAAACAAAGGACCAATTGAGGCTTATCTCGACATTGATGAAATTATTAAACTTGCAGTCAAAAAAGGTGTCGATGCCATTCACCCGGGCTATGGCTTTCTTTCCGAAAATCCTGAGTTCGCCCAGAAGTGCGCAGAAGCCGGTATTGCCTTCATTGGACCAACACCGGAAATGATGCACCGTGTCGGCGATAAAATCAACTCCAAGCATGTAGCGGTAGCAGCCGGCGTCCCGGTCATTCCAGGAAGCGAGAAGCCAATCCGCACGGACGAAGAGGCTATTCATTTCGCAAACGAAGCGGGTTACCCAATTATGCTCAAAGCGGCAGCAGGCGGCGGCGGCAGAGGCATGCGGATTGTCAGGGAAGAGTCAAAGCTCATCGAAGAGCTGCACTCCGCCCGAAATGAAGCCAGAAAGGCTTTTGGCGTCGAAGACGTCTTTATTGAGAAGTACCTGGAAGATCCAAAGCACATTGAAGTTCAGATTTTAGGAGATGCCTACGGCAATATCGTGCATCTATTTGAGCGTGACTGCTCCATTCAGAGGCGGCATCAAAAGCTGATTGAGTATACACCGGCGTTCTCCCTGCCTGAGGAAAAGCGTCTCGAAATTTGTCAGGACGCTATTAAGATCGCCACTTCAGTCGCTTATAAAAATGCGGGAACTTGTGAATTCCTGGTGGACCAGGATGGCAAGCATTATTTCATTGAAATGAACCCAAGAATTCAGGTTGAGCACACAGTTACCGAAATGGTCACCGGTATTGATATTGTTCAGGCTCAGATTAGAATCGCGGAAGGTTACCCTCTGGGTTCCGCTGAAATCAACCTGCCAAACCAGGATGCCGTTCAGATTCGCGGGTACTCCATACAGTGCCGGATCACGACTGAGGACCCGGCTCACAATTTTGCGCCGGATACGGGAAAAATGGACGTTTACAGAACCGGCGGCGGCTTCGGCGTCCGGCTTGACGGCGGCAGCGGCTTCACCGGCGCTATCATCAGCCCGTATTACGACAGCCTTCTCGTCAAGTCCACGACCTGGGGCAGAACCTTTGATGACGCCATCCGTAAGCAGATCCGCTCGATTCGGGAAATCACTATTCGCGGCGTTAAAACTAACGCAGCCTTCCTGATCAACGTCCTTAATCATGACACCTTTAAACGCGGGGCTTGCGACACCAACTTCATTCTTAAAAACAAAGAGCTCTTTGACATTCACGCCAAGAAGGACATAGAACTCAGAGTCCTCAATTATATTGGCGAGAAAGTCGTCAATGAGACCAAAGGCTTCAAGCGTGAGTATGATGTACCGCTCGTGCCAAAGTTCGAGAAGAAAGCCCTCTATGGCACAAAGCAAATCTTAAACGAGCGTGGTGCCGATGGTCTTGTGAACTGGATCCACGATCAGAAGAAACTCCTTCTTACAGACACCACCATGCGTGATGCCCATCAATCACTGATGGCTACCCGGGTTCGGACTCGTGACATGACCCGCATTGCCAAGGCGACCTCACACCTCGCAGAAGACTTATTCTCCCTGGAAATGTGGGGTGGCGCAACCTTTGACGTCGCCTACCGATTCCTGAAGGAATCGCCATGGGAGCGCCTTGAAATCCTGAGGGAGCGCATTCCGAACATCCTGTTCCAAATGCTGCTTCGAGGCGCTAATGGCGTAGGTTATAAAAACTATCCGGACAATGTCATTCGTGAGCTAATTCAAGTCTCGGCAGCCAAAGGCATTGACGTCTTCAGAATTTTTGATTCCCTGAACTGGATCAAAGGGATGGAAATTGCCATTGACGAAGTTATCAAGACTGGGAAAATCGCAGAGGCCACAATCTGCTACACCGGGGATATCCTCGACACGTCCAGGGACAAGTATTCACTCAAGTATTATGTCGATATGGCCAAAGAGCTGGAGCGCATGGGCGCGCACATTCTTGCCATCAAGGACATGTCGGCGCTCCTCAAGCCGTATGCGTCCTTTAAGCTGGTTAAAGCCCTCAAGGAAGAGATCTCTATTCCTATTCACGTGCATACCCATGACACTACCGGCAACGGCGTAGCTTCCATGCTTATGGCAGCTGAAGCTGGCGCGGATATCGTCGACACAGCCTTCAACAGCATGTCCGGCGTCACCAGCCAGCCTGCGCTGAACTCCATTGTAGCAGCGCTGGAAAACACAGAGCGTGACACAGGGATCAGCTTAAAATCCATTCAGCTGCTCAGCGATTATTGGGCATCTGTCAGACCGGTGTATTCCCAGTTTGAGTCGGATCTCAAAGCAGCCAGTACTGAAATTTACCGTTATGAAATTCCTGGCGGGCAGTATTCCAACCTCAAGCCTCAGGTGGAGAGCTTTGGACTTGGCCACCGCTTCACTGAAGTCAAGGAAATGTTCCGGACTGTCAATGACATGTTTGGCGATATTGTCAAGGTCACACCTTCTTCAAAAGCAGTTGGGGATATGGCGATCTTTATGATTCAGAATGATCTTACAGATGAAAACATCTACGAAAAAGCCAAGGATATGGCGTTCCCGGATTCGGTCGTCGCTTACTTCCAGGGCATGATGGGACAGCCACAGGGCGGATTCCCTGAAAAGCTCCAGAAACTGGTATTAAAAGACATTCAGCCAATCACCTGCAGACCGGGTGAACTGCTTGAGCCTGAAGATATGGACGGCATCAAGGCAATGCTTGAGACCAAGTACAAGCGTGAGTTCTCTGAGGCAGAAGTGATCAGTTACGCACTTTATCCTAAAGTCTTTGAGGACTATCTGGATTGGGTCGCTAAAAACGGCGATTTCAGCAGAATGGGCAGTGATGTCTTCTTCCACGGTTTGGCAGAAGGCGAGACCTGTGAGGTCGAGCTCGAAGTCGGCAAGACAATGGTCATCAAACTTATTGAAATAGGCAAGTTGGATGAAAAAGGATATAGAACTATTGATTTCGAAATCAATGGCAATCGAAGAGAGATCGAAATCAAGGATAAGACAAGCAAAATGACCGTGACAGAGTCCTATTCCTCTATGGCAGATCCCTCCAATCCCTTCGAAATAGGCTCCTCTATTCCCGGAACAGTTACGAAGCTTCTGGTAAAAGAAGGAGAAACCGTTAAGACCGGTCAAACGGTAGCGGTCGTCGAGGCTATGAAAATGGAGACATCAGTGACATCTCCCGTAGACGGCAAGGTCGCAAAAATCAATGTCAGTCTTGCCCAGAGCGTTAAATCAGGCGAGCTTTTGATAGAGCTCGTCGGTCACTAATAAGAATCAGAGGCAGACAATTGGCTTAACAGCTGATTGTCTGCTTTTTTGATGAGGCAATGTTAAGAAATGGTAGATAATGGGTGCGGCTGGACGTTACCTTGTCAACATTGCCATCTCCCGTTTAAAGTTAAATTACTTCGCGCCGTGAGAGAAATGGGATAGACAACGCGTTTAAGTTTTACATTATTTGACATATTGTTACAAATAAAGTATGTTTAACTTGATAGAATAACCGCGAGACGGAGGGGTGCTGTCTGAATCAAATAAAGAGTAAAAGCAAGACGAAATCATATAGTGTCATTGACCTGTCATCTATGGTCCGGGAAGCCCAAATCAGCGACTGCGAGGCCGAACACATGGAAGCCGTTGTCAACCGGCGGCTGGATGCCGTACGCTATTCAAAAGAAACCCATGAGCATATTGACCGGGTTGCAGCTTGTTCGGCGCAGATCGCTGCCGCCATGGGACTTTCGGCTGAAGAAGTTGAGTTGATAAAAAAGGCTGCTGCCTATCATGATATCGGAAAACACGAAGTGCCGGATGCTTTATTGAATAAACCGGGACCCCTTAGTCAGGAAGAGAGAAAAATTATGGAGACCCATGCGGCCAGAGGCTGGTCCTATCTCATGGTCTCCGTTTCCCCAATCTATCAGGCCGGCGCAAAGATTGCCAAACAGCACCACGAGCGTTGGAACGGCACCGGTTATCCGGAGGGGCTGAGGGGACGCCAGATCCACCTGTACGGTCGGATCGTCGCCGTAGCGGACGTTTATGACGCGCTGACTGCAGAGCGTGTCTATAAAAAACCTTGGCCGCTTGAAGACGTCCTGGGCCACTTCGCAGAGATGAGCGGCATCTTGTATGATCCTGACGTGATCCTGGCTTTTCTGCAGATCCACGGCAGACCTTGACCTTCTTCCGCAAAATCTGGTGAAAACACAGGGCGAACCCGTGATATAATAGACTAAAATCTGCTTTAAGGTGGCGGACGATTATGAAATTACTGATGACTTATGACTACGGTCCGCAGGCTATAGCCGAAATTCGAGCCTTGGGACACGAGGTCTTAACTATCAAAGAGAACGAACTTGAATCAGCACAGCATGACTTAAGCGATATTGAGGTGCTCGTCTGTTATAATCCGTTTAAAAATTTGGATCTGGACGCCATGCCGGCGCTGCGGTATATCTTGCTGTCCTCGATTGGGATCGATCAATTGCCGGCAGAGCACGTGCTGGCGCGGAACCTGGTGGTGACAAACAACCGTGGCGGATACTCCAAACCTATGGGCGAATGGATTGTTTGGAACCTGCTGAGTGCTATTAAAAACAGCGACTGGTTTTATAATCACCAGAGAAAAAAAGAGTGGAAAATCACAACCGACGTCTTGGAATTGGTCGGAAAGACTATCGGCTTCCTCGGCACCGGCACTATAGCGCAGGAGGCATCCAAGCGCCTCAGCGGCTTTGAGGTCCAGTGCCTTGGACTCAATACACATGGTCAGCCTCACGAGGCATTTGATCAGGTTTACAGCGCCGAGGATAAGCTCCTGCTCGCTGCGCGCTGTGACGCCGTGGTGATCGCTCTGCCTCAGACTGCAACTACAGAACATTTTGTGGATCAGACTTTTCTGGAGCACATGAAGCCGGATGCGGTGCTGATTAATATTTCCAGGGGCGCTGTTCTGGATGAGTCAGCACTTTTGGAAGCCTTAGACCAGGGGCGCTTCAGAAGCGTTCATCTGGATGTGTTTGATCAGGAGCCGCTGCCGAAGGAACACCCATTTTGGGCAGTCGACCGCGTGCACATCACACCGCACAATTCCTGGATTTCGGAGCAGCGAAACAACAGACGCTTTGACTTGATCCTGGAAAACCTGAGGCGTTTGGCTGATGGTCGCCAATTACTCAACGTCGTGGACGTCAGACGTGGCTATTGAGAAAGGATGGGGTGAAATGAAACTGGTGTTGGATTGTCATGTCCATACTTATGCAAGCGGGCATGCTTATTCTACAGCAAAAGAGTATATGGATGCCGCGGTCGAAAAAGGGCTGGCGTTGATTGGATTTTCAGATCATGGACCTGCAATGCCCGGTGGACCGCATCCCTTTCATCATGGAAATCAACAGGTCATCCCAAGACACTATAAAGGGGTGATCCTTCTGAGGGGCGCAGAGCTCAACATAATCGATTTCGAAGGCAAAATCGATCTTGACGAAAGAATACTCAAACGACTGGACTATTGTATAGCTGGCTTTCACGATGTCTGTCTTGAACCGGGAAGTCAGGCTCAAAATACGGAAGCCCTCATCAAGGCCATGCAGAATCCTTATGTGGACATTCTAGCGCATACCGGCAACCCGCGCTGGCCTGTCGATAGAGAAGCTGTTATTGAGGCTGCAGCTGCAACTGGGAAGATCATTGAAATCAACAACTCCTCTTTCACAAACTTAGGGAGAAAGGGCAGCAAGGACAATTGTTATCAAATTGCAGAGCTGGCTTGCCGTCACAATGTCAGGATGATCGCCTCCAGCGATTGCCACATAGCCTTTGATTTAGGAAAGTTTGACTATGCGGTTAAGCTTTTTAAAGAAGTTGGCGTACCTGAAACGCTCATTATGAACACTGAAGCCTCGAAGTGGCTTGGATACCTGGCGGAAAAGGGCAAGGTTAAGGATTTGACAGAGCAGCCTGTATAATGTGGAAACTCATTCGGAGGGGAAAAATTGAAATCAAGCATTGAAATTATGACCAGACCCAAGCCTGAACTGCGCAGCATGACGCTTCAGGAAACGATCCAACTGACGGAGACTCTTGGCGAAAAGAAATTCAGAGGAAAACAGCTATATGCCTGGGTCCACAGAGGTGTAAAAACCTTCGACGAAATGACGGATTTATCCCAGAGTTTCAGACAAAAATTAGCAGAACATACAGATCTGGATAATATGAAATGCGTGGATGCATTGACATCAGGTAATGATCAAACGACAAAATATCTCTTTAAACTGAGAGATGGCAATGTGATTGAATCTGTACGCATGGTGTATCGACATGGGGTTTCGGCATGTCTGTCCACTCAGGTTGGATGCCGTATGGGCTGTACTTTCTGTGCGTCGACGCTGGATGGCATGGTGAGAAATTTGACCGCCGGAGAAATTTTAGGGCAATTGCTTGAAATTCAAAACCTGGGCGGCGCCAGGGTGTCAAGCGTCGTTCTTATGGGCAGTGGTGAGCCGCTTGATAACTTCGAAGAAGTTACCAAGTTTATTGAACTGGCCAGTTCGGAAGAGGGTTTAAAACTGGGACAGCGTCATATAACACTGTCTACCTGCGGCATTGTCCCCGGGATCAGAGCGCTGGCCAAGAAACGCTATCAAATCACATTGGCTGTGTCACTGCACTGTGCTGAGGACGCCAAGCGTTCAGAGCTAATGCCGGTGAATAGAAAATATCCTGTCAGTGAAGTGTTTAAAGCCTGTGATGAGTATGCCAACGAAACCGGCCGAAGGGTCACCTATGAATACGCGCTGATCAAAGGTGAAAACGATCACGAAGAAGAGGCTTTAAAGCTCGCTAAAGCTTTGAAAGGCAAGTTGTGTCATGTGAATCTGATTCCTGTTAATCCCGTGGCAGAACGAGGTTACAAAGCTTCAAGCGACTTGTCGGTCAAGCGATTCTCAGAGGTGCTTAAGCGCTCTGGGATTGAGACGACTGTCAGGAGAGAGCTGGGCAGCGATATCAATGCCGCCTGTGGGCAGTTGAGAAAATCCTATCTGGACGAACCGAACGATTAGTGTCCAATTTAAAACTAATGTCAACATAAGCGAATGAAATTGTCTGAAATTTTTTTTTCGTTCATGAAGGACATACTCTGAAGGAAATCGAATATTATGGGTATACTATCGTTAAACCATCCACCCAATTAAAGAGGAGGAGATTGACATGTTTTCATTAATCGTAGGTAATCGTGGCAGCGGCAAAACAAAAATGTTAATTGATATGGCCAATGAGAGGGCAAAAACATCAAACGGCACCAGCATATTTATTGATGCCGACAAGAGCCATATGTATGATCTGCCTCACAATGTCCGATACATCACCACTATGGACTTGCCATTGCAGTCTGCTCAAGAATTTTTCGGTTTTATTTGTGGTTTGATGGCAAGCGACTATGATCTTGAGAATCTTTACATTGATGGTCTTAAAAAGACCATGAAGGGCAGTATGGATGAAATTGCAGAAAATATTAAACGCGTTGAAGCTTTTGCAGAGGTCAGCAATGTTAAGGTAGTGGCAACGATGACCTGTGAAATGGAAGAAATTCCAGAAGACCTGAAGAAGTATATTAAGGAATAAATTCAAATTGAATGTTTCCGCCTTTGATTCAACTGTCGGATGATATCGGTTGAATTGTCAAAAACGGTTAAAACGCCCCTGAAGACCCTTTGTAGGATGTCTTCAGGGGCGTTTTTTTTGATTGTGGAAGCGGGTGTCGTGGCTACCGCCGATTACGTCTAGCGCCTATCGCGGCTTTCGCCTATCGCGGCTTTCGCCTATCGCGGCTTTCGCCTATCACACCTTAGACGAAGCTTTTTCCAAGAAGTTTTCGGATTAACTCTGGATCGCTGAAATCATCCAGTTCAATTTCTCGGCCGTCCTCTTCAAAATAAACAACGACTTTGGTATTGCCTTCCTTAAACTTTTTTGCGACGGTTTCTTCGCTGACTTCTCTGACTTTGTTGTCGTGATGCCTGATCTTGACGAATTCTTTTTCGAAATGGCTTCCAGTGAGCCCGATCACTTTAGTGTAAGTTTGCATAGAGTCCCTCCTGATTGGTTGAAAATAATTGACCTTCGTTCTTTTCTCTATTATATGACAAAATAGAGGTTATTGGAAAAAATTCAGAAAAGTAAAACAGATTAAATAATAATTAAAAGGTAAGAATCGAGGTCAAAGTTTGGTATAATAAGTACGAGAATGTGTACAAAGCAGTGACCATCGGCATAATTTTTACAAAACTGCCTTTGAAGTCGATTGGGAATGGACCAACAATAGATCATTATAGAGCACCAGACGACATTTGGAAGGGGTTAGATATGGTAAACAGAAGGAAGATCATGGTCTGCGTTACCCAGCAGAAATCATGCGAACGTCTCATCAAGCGGGGGGCGGAACTCTGTAAGCCGCAGGATGAATTGCTGGTTGTTCATGTTGTAAAAGAAAACTGGCGCTATTTCGGAAAGTTAAAAGAGGCTGACGCGCTTGAATATCTTTTTGACATATCAAAGGCATATGATGCGACCCTGTCGGTCATCAAGGAAATGGATATAGAAGGCGCGCTCAATAAATTCGCATACGAAGAACAGGTGGATATCATAGTGATGGGCGAATCCCTCGAAACCACCAAACAGCAGAATATGATCAACAGGCTGGAAAATAAATTGAACAGAGATGTGTCCATAGAAATTGTGCCATTGGAATTTACAGCTGAACAAGGTATAGCTCTGACGGCGTCAATGTAAGCCAATTCAAGTCATTAGCCCTTTTCGAAGGGCTTTTTTTATTGCGCGGATTTCACAGTAAAGGTCGACCGTGTGAGGAATAAAAACAGGTGTGATGTTTTGTTCATCCAAATTGTGGTATGAATAGGATGCCGGTAATTTAGTCTGTCTGATCAAAAGGAGGGAACTGAATGAAACGCAATCTGAGTATGCTGCTGATCTTGATTCTCGCATTGTCGCTGATGGGAGTCAACTTTGCAGCGGAGAGTGAATCTGTTGAAATTACTATCTTCCACACGAACGACTCCCATGCCAGGGTAGAGTCCAGCGCCACCATTGTTGGCTATGCAAAAATTGCCACACTGGTGAATCAGGCGAAAGCCCAAAATCCAAATGTTATGCTTTTGGATGCAGGGGACGCTACCCATGGGCAGACCATCGCCACCCTTGTCAAAGGGGAAAGCATTGTAGATATCTACAACGCTGTCGGCTATGATGCCATGACGCTGGGCAACCACGACTTCAACTACGGGAAAGAACGGGTGCTCGAACTTGAAGACATGGCAGATTATCCGTTCCTCGCTGCAAACGTGGTCAATGAAGACGGGACGCCTTTTGTGGACCGCTATGTCATTAAAGAAATGGAAGGCGTTAAAGTTGGTGTTTTCGGGCTTGCAACCCCTGAAACTTATTACAAGTCCCATCCGGACAATACCAAGGGCCTGAAGATCGAAAACCCTGTTGAAGTCGCTAAAGCAATGGTCGCTGAGCTTGAGGACAAAACGGACATCATAGTAGTTTTGTCTCACCTTGGACTTGAGCCTGCATCGGAATTCACGGACCGTATGATAGCCTATCAGGTACCGGGCGTGGATCTGATTATTGGCGGACACAGCCATACACGTTTTTCAACAGGCATTATCAACAATGGCGTCAATATTGTTCAAACCGGTGGATATAATGAAAGTTTGGGTAGAATCGACATCACCTGGAGCGAAGGCAAAATTGCTTCTGTTAAGCCTTATCTTATTCCTGCGTCGTCAGTCCTGGAACTGGTCGAAGACGAAGCCGTAAAAGGGCTGATTACGGAACTCAAAGGCGAGCAGGATGTCGTGACTTCAGTTGTCGTAGGGAATACACCGGTAGAGCTCGTCGGTACGCGGGAATTGGTCAGAACGGGTGAAACCAACTTGGGCAATCTGATCACGGAGGCCATGATTCACGCGACGGGCGCTGAGGTTGCCATTACCAACGGCGGTGGCATTCGGGCGTCCATTGATGTCGGAGACATCACTGTGGGTGAAATTTCTACGGTTTTGCCTTTTGGCAACTATATCGTGACAAAATCAATTTCCGGGGAAGATCTTCTGAAAGCCATTGAGCATGGCTTAACAGATTATCCTAATCAGATGGGTGCATTCCCGCATATCGCAGGTATCAGAGTACAGTTTGATCCAACAAAAGAAGCAGGCAAGCGGATCGTAACCGCAACCGTGGACGGTAAAGCAGTAGAGCCGGCCCGCATGTACATGACAGCAACAAATGACTTTATGGCAGCTGGCGGCGACGATTATCAAATGTTCAAAAAATACCCAGAGGCAGGTCTGTTTGTAGCTCTGGACGAAGCACTGGTGAAATACATTAAGGAAGTTGGCGTCGGAAATGCCGCAGTTGACGGCAGAATAAAAGTCTATGACGGTCCGGCAATTGTGACACCTGCACCTGTAACGCCTGTCCCTGGAACACCTGTCCCTGGAACACCAGGAGCAGAAAGTCACTACACTGTCGTCTCAGGAGATAATTTGTCCCGTATTGCGCTCAAATACAACACAACGTGGCAAAAATTAGCTGAGTACAATAAACTCAGCAATCCAGACCTGATTCTGCCAGGCCAGATCATCCACATTCCAGCCATGTAACAATTTAATTTGAAAATCGCTTTATGACTCATTTCATTCAATGAGAGCCTGATTATTTAGATCGGGCTCTCATTTTTTTCTTGAAGTATGAGGCATTTGTGTTGCAGTCGTTTATTCGGGGTATCAACTAATTGAAACCTTGAAAGGGGGAGCCCTTATGAAAAAAGAATTGAACAAGATTTTGCCGCCAATTTTGGGCGGGTTGCTGCTGCTGTTTGTTTTCGGTGACCAGATTTTGGCTTTTGCAGCAGATTATCAATGGTTTAAAATGTTGGGCTATACAGAAACCTTTTTCGTTGAGATCAAAACTAAGATGATGATATGGATCCCGCTTTCCATTATCCTCTCCGTTGCACTCAGCCTATATTTCATCAAATTATTTGATAAGTATATAAAATTAGGACAGATCTTAATATCCAAACCTGAGCTGGCTAGGTCTAAAAGGTTCCTGATAATGCTGTCATTAGGGTTAGGTGCTTTCTTATCTTGGGTATCCACCGGAGAACTTTGGTTGAAAATTTTGTTCTTCTTAAACAGAAATTCATTCGGTGTAGAAGATCCAATATTTGGAAACGATGCCTCCTTTTATATTTTCTCGAAGCCAATGATAGAAAATCTGATGAGTTTGGGTATTTTCACAACACTGGTGATTATTGTCGCAACACTTGTCTTTTACTCTCTGGTGTTTAAGCGTTACCCACCTTCAGAGGGGACAGTCTATTATTTGGATAGAACGGTTGGAATCCCAAATGTCATCGGGTTTTTCAAGAGGGACATTTTGCGAAATGCTGTCAAACGACTTGCTACATTAGGGGCTCTCTTTTTTGTGCTGCTGGGAAGTTTCTTCCTGCTGATGACTTATGATCTCGTTTATTCTCCGCGTGGGGCGGCGTTCGGGGCGAGTTACACGGATGTTGCAGTCACTTTAAAAGGATATATAGCTCTGGCTATAGTGTCTTTTATCTCAGCAGTGCTGTTTTTTGTAGGCATGGTGAAGGAGAAAAAGCGTCTGATCGCTGCAGGTCCGGTTGCGATCGTATTTATTGGCATAATCACTTCTGTGATTGCGTTTGGTGTCCAAAGATTAATTGTAGAGCCGGATGAAATTTCAAAAGAGCAGCCGTATATTGAATACAACATTGCCTTTACGCAAAAAAGCTTTAATCTCGACCAGGTTGAATCAAGAGAATTTCCGGTCAATCAGGAATTAACCGCCAAAGATCTCGAAGAAAATGAAGCAACCATTAGAAATATCCGCATCAATGACGAAACGCCATTGCTTCAAACGTTTAACCAATTGCAGAGCTTGAGGCTCTATTATCAGTTCAGCAATATCAGTATGGACAGGTATGTCATTGACGGCCAATACAGACAAATATTTCTGGCGCCCAGGGAACTCAACACTGATAGATTGACAGAAAAAGCAAAGACATGGATCAATTTGCACTTGAAATATACTCACGGTTATGGCGTGGTCGTGGCGCCGGTCAACGAAGTCACCCCGGAAGGCCAACCAAAACTCATGGTTAGAAATATTCCGCCGACCACTGATACAGACTTGATTCTGACGAGACCAGAGATTTATTTTGGTCTTCTGACTGATCAGTATATTATTACGGGTACGGACGAGGATGAGTTCAACTATCCAAGCGGCTCAGACAATACAGAAACCCGTTATGAGGGTGTTGATGGCATCAGTTTGAGCGGCGCGAACAGATTTCTCTATGCAATCACTCAGCGCAGCTTGAGGTTGCTTTTTTCTGATAACATTACCGCGGAAAGCCGAATCCATCATACTAGAGATGTCATTGAACGCGCCTCAAAAATTGCGCCATTCCTGATTTATGAGAACGATCCTTATATGGTCATGAATCAGGAAGACGGGAAACTCTACTGGATCGTGGACGCCTACACAGCCACAGCGGATTATCCATATTCCCAGCGCTATGGTTTTAAAGGCTATATTGTCAATTACGTTCGAAACTCAGTCAAGGTCGTCGTAGACGCCTATGATGGCACAATTGATTATTACGTCTTTGATGAAAGTGACCCTATGATCCAGACCTACAAAAATATTTACAAGGATTTGTTCAAATCTGCGTCTGAACTTCCTGCAGGTTTGCAGAAGCATATTAAATATCCGCGAGACTTATTCGACCTCCAGGCAGAGGTGTATCGTCTTTACCATATCAGCAATCCGGTCGTCTTTTATAATGGTGAGGATGCATGGGATATTGCCAACGAAAAATATCTGGATCAGATTGAGCAAGCGAAGTCAAACTATGTCATGTTTAAGCTTCCTGAAGAGGACAATGAAGAGTTCGCTTTAATTTTGCCGTATACACCGCGTGAAAAAGCAAACATGACCAGTCTGCTCGTCGCGAGAAATGATGATGAACATTATGGAAAACTTTACGTGTACCGTTTTCCAAAAGACAAAACCGTTGATGGACCTATGATGATTGAGTCCAGAATTGATCAGGATTCTACCATCTCACCTCAGTTCACTTTATGGGGACAGGAAGGCTCGAACGTTCTCAGGGGTAATGTTATTGTTGTTCCGGTCAATAATTCACTGCTCTATATTGAGCCTATCTTTATTCAGGCAGATAATGTAAACAGCCTGCCTGAAACGAAACGGGTTATAGTTGGTTATCGCGATAAGGTCGTGATGGAGCAGACTCTGGACCTTGCCTTGGAACGCATTTTTGGAGCCGCTCCAGAACCGGATTCGGAAATTCCAGGAGAGGGTGAATTGCCACAACTGGAGGGTGAAGATTTAGATGCTGTACTGAACCAAGTCAGATCTGTCTATGACGAGTTAACGCGTTCGCTGAGTGAGATTCAAAAAATAATTCAGCAGTTGGAAACTCAAAAGGATAGTCAGAGAGACACACCTGCCGAAGGTGACGCAGCGAAAGATCCAGTGACCCCTTAACCGGAAAAGAATAAAATATTGAGGTATGGCCTGGGAGAGTGGATTCAGATCCACCTCCCAAGTGTCCTGTGAATACTAAAACTACAACATGATACTGCGATAAAATTTTGCAGAACAAGGCGGAGGAATGAGTGATACCGGAAAGTATCGCAATTGACGACAACGCTGTAACGCGAGATTCTAACGCAGTAGTATGTCTGGTTTTAGTGTTTACGGGACACTAGTTTGTATGAGAAAATGTCAGTGATAATTTCGTGCTTGATCACGCTTTGTTGGTGTATAATAATAGAGGTGTCATTTCAAGGGGGGGACGTCTCATGATCAGTCATCTGTTGATCTTTGATATTGACGGGACGCTGATGTCATGTGGCGGAAGCGGCAGGAAGTCAATGAATGACGCTTTTTTGGAAGTGTTTAATATTGAAAATGGATTTGAAAAAGTTAATATGGCTGGGTGTCTCGACAGGGCGATTCTTCGGTCCTCACTTGAGATTCACCAAGTAAAGCTGGAGGATGAGGCGTCCTTTTTCAGTTTATATGGTCACCATTTAAAGAAAAATCTTCAAAAAAATCCCGGTGTCATGGCATACACTGGCGTTGAAACGCTTCTTAAGGCACTTGCGGTCAGATCGGACGTTTTGTGTACGGTGGGTACGGGCAATTGTGAAATAGGCGCGTATGAAAAACTCAAAGCAGTTCAGCTGCATGATCGATTTATTCTCGGCGGATACGGCGACCATCACGACACCAGAGCGCAGCTGATCCAGCATGTCATTGAACAGGCTGTGTTTCGTTTTGGTCATCAGCATCAGGGTCACAATACAGTGGTCATAGGCGACACGCCACTTGACATAGAGAGCGGCAAAGCAGTCGGTGCAATGACAGTAGCGGTAGCAACGGGAAGTTTTTCGAAAGAGCAGTTGGCTATGCATGCGCCAGATCTTTTGCTAAATGATTTGACGGACACAAACGAATTTCTTTTCCGGACAGGTCTAAGCGTCTAATAGTGCATTCGGGAGGTGGCATCATGGAGCATAAGGTCAGAGAGTGGAAGCAGATCTTAATCCCATATGAACAGGCAGTGGAAGAGCTTAAAGTCAAATTTAAAGCGATCAGAAAAGAGTACCGGGACATGAATGAGTACTCTCCCATAGAATTTATTACAGGCCGGGTTAAACGCATTTCAAGCATTCTGGAAAAATGCAAAAGGTATAATATCCCAGAAGAAAATATTGATGAAATGGAAGATATTGCTGGTATTCGGGTCATGTGCCAGTTCATTGATGATATTTACAAAGTGGTGGATCTGATTCGTGCAAGGGATGGAAAGGATCTAAAAATCGTTTATGAGAAAGATTATATTGGCAATCCAAAGGAAAGCGGCTACAAGAGTTACCACATCATTATAAGCTATCCGGTGCAGACTGCCTTTGGCACAAAAGAAGTATTGGCAGAACTTCAGATTCGTACATTGGCTATGAATTTTTGGGCGACCATTGAGCATTCCTTGAATTATAAATATCAAGATAAGCTTCCTTTGGATATAAAAGCAAGATTGAAAAAAACTGCGGATGCAGCTGCAATGCTCGATTTGGAGATGAGCGACATCCGTAATGAAATTATTCGGGCGCAGCTCATGTTTGAACAAAAATCTAATTTGGTCAGTGATATCATGGAGAATCTGGAAGTGTTAATTTCACTTGGCAGAAAAGCTGAAGCGTTCGAATTTCAGGAGAGATTTGACCTGTTGTGGGAGAACGGAAGCGAAAACGAACTCGAAGAACTTTTACATGAAATCAAATTGACGCTCCCTAGGTTCAGGATGTTTGAAAATGCTGAGCGCGATCATGGGGCTGAATCACCAAATCTATAAGGGTGCCTGGAATTCACCCTGCAAATCCAACGACAGTCACGGGGTGATTATGTGGCGCTTTATGCCATTGCGGACACGCATCTGAGCTTCACGGTTGAAAAACCGATGGATGTTTTTGGTGGTGTTTGGACAAATTACATTGAAAAAATTAGAGAAAATTGGATAGCCCAGATTAAACCTGAGGATGTTGTCATATTGGCGGGTGACATAACCTGGGCGATGAGGCTTGAGGAAGCTGACGCGGATTTTGAATTTCTTGATCAGCTGCCGGGTCAGAAAATTGTCCTGAAGGGCAACCACGACTACTGGTGGTCCTCAATTAAGAAAATGCAGACGCGGTGGCCTAATTTCAGGTTTTTGTACAATAACTTTCAGGTTTATTCCGACGTTGCCATTTGCGGGACGCGGGGCTGGGTATGCCCTGGCAGCAGCGGTTTTACGGTTGAGGATGATGTAATTTATCGAAGAGAATTACTTAGACTTGAAAACAGCCTGAAGCAGGCAAAATCCGCCGGTTATAAAAGATTGATCGGTGTGCTTCATTATGCGCCTACTAATGAAAAGCTGGAGTCGAGCGGTTTTACTGAACTCTTTGAACGTTATGAAGTTGAATTAGTGGTCTATGGTCATCTTCATACAGAATTTGGATTCAAGGCAGGTATTACCGGGAATTTTGGCGGGGTTGAATACCGGCTGGTGTCCGCTGATTACAGAGAATTTATCCCCCTGTGTTTACTTGAAGAAAAGAACGAGGAGAACGCATGAACGAGACGGACAATCACTTGGATGGATCTGCAAAACAGTTGCTGACGGAGTTTTTCGAACAGCGGACCAGACTTATTAATCAGTTGGAATCCGGGATGATTTCAAAGCGCTATTATTTGGAACAGTGTCACGACTATTTTGAAAATAGGGGGATCAGCCCCTTCAAGCCGCAGGCTTCGACATTTGAAGAAGGCCTGATGAATTATCAGTATCACAATACTTACGCCAAATACTACAAAATGATGATTGATGAGAGTTATACGGCAGCTTATGCAGAATTAAAAGCTTTTGAGAAAAAAATGGATGACCATTATCTCCAAAAAGATCGTGCAACTCAGGAAATGCTGGAGATTGTCGACTATATCAATGTTGAAGCTTATTATCTTGAAATGAGATCAGAGCGGCTTTCCGGCAAGCTCTTTGAAGTAGTCTTCACTGACCGTCCAATGGCGATTCTGCATTCTATGGATGTCAGAATTCAGCGTAAACTCAAAATGCAAGGCTGTTTTTTGGAGAACCCAAAGAGATCTTTGATTGATGATTATGTAAACACTAAGTATTAATATGCGAAAGATAATGTCAAAAATGAAAAATAAGCGTAAGTCCTCAACTTTTGGTTATCAATATATTAGAAGTCGAAAGGAGGAATCAATATGATCAATGTTCCTGTTTTTGAACCAGGAGAATTCCTGACAATCCAAAAAATTGTTACCGAGGATGACACAGCAATCCATTACGGCTCCGGCGCACTCGACACTCTGCTCGCAACACCTAGTCTCGTTGCTCTGATGATTGAAGCAGCCACCAGACTGATCGACAGTCGACTTCCGGAAGGTTATGTTTCAGTCGGCAAGTCTTTGTCTGTTACCCATGAAAAACCGACTGTTTTAGGTGAAACAGTAACCATCAAGGTTTCTGTCGTCAATCAGGAAAGCAACTATATCCAGCTTGAGACGGAAGCGTTTGATGAAGAAGGGGTAATTGGACACGGCAAACTGGATCGTTTTGTTGTCAATAAAACCAGACTAATGGAAAAAGCTACAGAAGACGCGCTGTCAAGTCAAATTGGAGTAAATGTCTGATTCGACTTCTGCTTAAGGAAAACAGTCAAATAAATCTTTTGGCCTTCCATTGATCTCAATGGAAGGCTTTTTACTTGATCCTGACTAAGCCTCTTTTGACTGGGTAAAGATGTAGAAAAGCATTGAGGAGGGCTTGCTTTGAAGATTGATACCGGAAAATACAGAGTGGATGAAGGCCAAAAGGTAGACCTCAAGGATTGGCCTACTAAGGTAAAGCCATATTATGACTCAAATAAAACATACAAAGAGCAGCTTGGACTGTACAAAGAAAAAATGACTGAAGATCAGAATAGGTTCTACGCCCAGGACCGCTATTCTCTCCTATTGATTTTTCAAGCCATGGATGCCGCCGGCAAGGATGGCGCAATCAAACATGTAATGTCCGGCGTGAATCCACAGGGCTGTCAGGTCTATAGTTTTAAGCAGCCTAGCGCTGAGGAACTGGATCATGATTTTTTGTGGCGTACCACCTGCCGCCTGCCTGAACGCGGACGGATCGGAATTTTCAACCGTTCTTATTATGAAGAGGTGCTGGTGGCCAAAGTGCATCCGCAGTTGCTTTCAAATCAACGGCTTCCAAGAGAAATTGAAAATGGTAAGAACTTTTGGGAGAAACGGTATGAGTCCATTGCGGATTTTGAAAAGCATCTTATCCGGAATGGCACACGGGTGATCAAATTCTTTTTGCATGTCTCTTCAGAGGAACAGGCTAGAAGGTTTCTGGACCGGATTGATGAGCCTGAGAAGAACTGGAAGATGAGTCTGGGAGATATTGAAGAACGAAAATATTGGGATGATTATATGAAGGCGTACGAAGACTGCCTTGAAGCCACCAGCAAAAAACAAGCGCCATGGTTTGTGATCCCGGCGGACGACAAGAAAAATGCGCGTTTGATAATCTCTCAAGTAATTCTTGAGGCCTTCGATGATATGGAACTCCAATATCCGGAGGTCTCTGACGCCCACAGAGACGAACTTTTGAGAATCAAAAAGGACCTTGAGGCCATTCTAAAAAAGACAGAATAGAAAAATACTGTTTATAATGAAAAGAGAAAGGATCAGGTGAAGAGATGGCAAGAGTTTCAATGGCTGAACTTTACACTTCTGCAAAGGATGCTTTGGATCGCAGAGGGGTTAAAATTGAGGATATCGCGCTTTTGGTGATGCATCTTCAGAAGAAATACAATGAGGATCTCACACTTGAGGCATGCGTGGAAAGTGTGGATGCAGTTCTTAACAAGCGTGAGGTGGCTCACGCCATTATCACGGGTGTTGCTCTGGATGAGCTGGCAGAGCGAAAGGCTTTGCCGGAACCCCTTCAGCAGATTGTTGAATCTGATGAGCCCCTGTACGGGATAGATGAAATTCTGCCGTTATCTATCTCAAATCTTTATGGGACTATTGGCCTTACAAACTATGGCTATTTGGACAAAGAAAAAATTGGCATCATCAAAGAACTCGACGCCATGAAAGGTACTCATGTGCATACCTTCATGGATGATCTGGCAGCTGCGATCGCTGCGGCTGCCGCCAGTAGAATTGCACACGCGGATTAACCTCGTTATTGCCCGCGAAAAGGCATGACGAACAAGCGCGACTGCTGGTGCTGTTCTGATGCCGGGTTTTGCGCTATAATAAAACATAAGATAAAATCCGGCTTTGAATAATCGGGCTGATCGAAAGGGCTTACAAATGAAAAAAAATCAAATAGTAAATTTTTGGATAGAAAAAATGGCGACGCTGCAAGAAGGAGTGGGTGTTGTTGATCAGAAGCCTGTTCATGTCAAAGGCGCACTTCCTGGTCAAAAGGTAGAGGTGAGAATTTCCAGGAACAGGGATCACTATGTCGAGGGTAAGTTGTTAAGCGTATTGGAAAAATCAGAGATCGAGATTCCATCATTCTGCAATCATTACGGTGAGTGTGGAGGCTGCTCGCTTCAGACGGTGCCGTACAGCGCGCAGCTGGAAATGAAAAAGAATTGGATTTCCGGCCTCCTCGAAACCCATCTTCCTGAAGAGGTTTTCAAGGGCATAGAGTTCACGGGGGTGCTGCCAAGTCCCAAACAGTTGGCGTACAGAAACAAAATGGAGTTTACCTTTGGCAACGCGTTCAAAGGCGGAGAGACAAATCTGGGTCTTCACAAAAAAGGTCAGTTTGGTGCAGTGATTACTACAGACCACTGCCAGATCTGCGACTCGGATTTTACTGAAATTTTAAGTGCGGTTTTAGATTTTTTTAAGAAGCGTGGTGTCGATCACTACAATAAATTCAGCCATGAGGGGATCTTAAGGCACTTGGTCATACGCAAAGGGGAACAAACCGGTGAGATTCTTGTGGCGCTGTCGGCTGCAAGACCATCGTCAGAAGATCTGAGAGGCTTTGTCGATTTGGTGACCGGATTAAAACTGCAAGGTGAGGTCGTAGGTGTTTTGTATGTTGAAAACACCGGAAAAGCAGACGCGGTAAATGGAGAACCGGTCGTCCTGTTTGGCAGGGACCATTACTTTGACGAGATACTGGGGTTAAGGTTTCGAATCTCCCTTTATTCGTTTTTTCAGACCAATACGCTGGGCGCCGAGCTGCTTTATCAGACGGCTTTTGACGGCCTTGAGGATATTGGCGGGAAATATGTTTTTGATTTGTTCAGCGGAACCGGAACGATCGCTCAGTTATTGGCACGACGAGCGAAACGCGTTGTCGGCATAGAAATTGTGGCGGACGCGGTCGAAGCAGCCATTGCCAACGCAGCTGAGAACAAGCTTTCCCACTGTGAATTCCGGGTCGGTGACGTGCTGGAAATACTGGATCATTATGAAGGCCACAAGCCAGAAGTTATCGTGGTTGATCCGCCAAGAATGGGTATTTCACAGAAAGCCCTGGAGAAAATTGTCGCTTTTGGTGCACCGGACATCCTTTACATTTCATGCAATCCCAAAACGCTCGCGGAAAACCTTTCAATGATGGCTCTGGCTGGATATCAACCTGTAAAGGTGACTGGCGTGGACATGTTCCCGCATACGAGCAATTGCGAAACTATCTGCTGGCTGAAACGTCGAGGAGGAAATGAAGAATGAACACTGTCATGGAGGCTATTTTGAGCCGCAGAAGCATCAGAAAATATAAAGTTGACGACATAGCTGAAGAGGACCTCGAGCAGATTGTCGAGGCGGCAAAATACGCGCCCAGCGGCATGAATGCACAGAGCTGGCACTTCAGTGTGATTCAGAATCGCGAAAAGATTGAGGCCCTGGAAGCTGTTGTTTATGAAGCGCTAAAAGGATCTGAAGATCCCTATTTGAAAAAAATGGGCGAACTCGCTGAGTTTCACTATTTTTATGGCGCCCCCGTATTGGTGATCATCAGCAATGCAGCAAATTCAATTTCCCTTTCACCGGTCTCTGACGCTGCGCTGGCTGCAGGCAATATGATGCTCGCAGCTCAATCCCTTGGCCTCGGCAGCTGCTGGGTTCACATTCTGACGCGTCTCAGGGACGAACCGGAGGTGAAGACCGCGCTGGCGGCGCTTGGCGTTCCTAAGGGTTATGTCGTTTGCTCAGCGCTGACGCTGGGCCATCCGGACGGTCCATCGCCGAAGGCCGCAGACCGTCGCGAAGGTACAGTCAATGTTGTGTTGTAAAGCTGTGGATGTCGTCATATAGACACACGGTACTTGCAGAAAATTTTAGGAGGTGATGGCACTTGAATCAGAAAACTTATAAAGATGAGGTCGAGGAAAAACTGGCCAAGTCGCTGACGGCACAGACCCCGGAACTGATCCCGTATTTGCCGTATCTGTTGATGGATATTTGGGACCTCGGCTCATCGCCTGAGGATATGAGGACTTTAATAGAAGAACATTTACCGTCACCGCACAAACTGCATCTGATAGATATGGGCTGTGCCAAAGGGGCTGCGCCGGTATACCTTGCACGTGCGTTTGGGTGTCATGTGAAAGGCATCGACATCATTCCCGAATTTATTGAAGCGGCCGTCAAGCATGCAGAAGCGAATGGCGTTGGCGACCTTTGCGAATTTGTTGTCGGTGACATCAATGAAGCCGTTCTGATCGAGCGCAATTACGATATCGCGATCCTGGACGCCATCATGGATGTTCTGGGTACGCCGGCAGAAACCATTCGAATGATTCGTCACGTTATTAAGGAAAGCGGTTATCTTTTAATCAACGACGCTTACAAATTCAGCCCTGAAGATCAGCACTCCAAAGACAGCGGGGAAGAGGCCAAGACAACCGGCTCTAAATACAGTTCTCCCAAGATGTCTTTGGAAGAAATTCCGGAATTCCCTCCTGAGGTGCTCGAAGCCCCTTATCTGACCTATGATGAATGGCTGGCCCTTTTTAGAGCGGAAGGTCTGGAAGTGGTCGCGACCATAGTGACCGAAGGTCAGGCCCTCTTTTCTTTTAATGACGCTCAGAAATCGTTGATCCGGGTTCGTGCGGAGGAACTTAAAAAGCTTCATCCTGAGAAGCAAGAGCTCTTTGATGAATTTATCAGAGCACAGGGCATCAAGCAGGCGGCACCGGATATGCCGCTGCAAGGAATTACCTGGCTGGTCAGAAAAATTCAGTTCATGCCGTCGAGGTATCGTTAAGGCTGAAATTTTAAGGACTGAGGTTATGTCAAAAAATGATTCCAAAACAGAAGAAGGCAATGTCCTGAACATGGATTCAACCCGTCGTGAGACTTTCATTCAAAATTGGGTTTTTGAAGCGTGGTCTGATCTTTCGCTAAAACCATTGAGTGTATTGGCTGAAGAAATCACTCATGTACGTACCGTGGCAGCGTTAATGGCTGTTTTGGCGCCGGGCAGAGGCCTTGACCCAGAGCTCGCGAAAATCATTGGTCTGTTGCATGATGCTGGCCGCCTGAGACCTGGAGGTGTTTCTGAGGAACATGCCAAACAGGGCGCTGCAGAGGTATTGGTGTTCTTAAAAGAAAACCGGCTTTTGCCTGAGTCATCCCAACGGATTGCAGCAAACGCGATCCGTCATCACAGTGCAAAGGGAAAACTGCAGGATGCCTATGACGAGCTGCTGAAGGACGCGGATGTTTTTCAGCGTTTAATTGAAGGGGAACCTATACTTTTAAGACCGTCCTGGCGAAAGCGCGCAGCGCTTGTCCTTGAAGAACTGAGACACATCGCCATGAAAGCAGTAGATCATACGCTGATTCTCTCACCCAAGGATCGAACGGTCGCCCAAGGGTACTTCGGATTTCTTTCTGAGGTGGAATCCTGGCTGATGCTTCGCAGACACCATGACCTGGATGAGGAGAGTGTCCATGATTTCAGAGTCTTTATCCGACAGATCAAGGCACTCCAGTCGTTTTTCAAGCCTCTGTTTAAGTCACGTCGCTATAAACGCGGGCAGAAGCAGCTTCGAAAAGCCTTGCACACCTTTGAGGATGCCAGAGAAAGTGCAGTTGAACTGAGGGCTTTGGAAGCCTACGCCGCGAGTCTGGAAGAATGCCCTGACAACAGGGCGCAGTTGGAGTGGATCGCTTTGAGATCCGGGGTTTTGAATGAGCGCGCTGATGCTGCGGTTTCTGAAGCAGAAGCTGCAGTTTCAGATTCAGCTGGAGTCTATTCTTGGGCAGAAGCCCTTCAAACATGGCACAGTGACATATCAAAAGTGGCTCTCTCACGACGAGTTTCAGAAATACCTCTGGACACATTCGCTTTTAAGAGTATTAGCCGATGGTTGCGTCAATGGAACAAGCATTATGGCTTCATGGATTTTAATAATGACACTTTAGTTCACAAGAGTCGAATAGAAGTTAAAAAAATCAGATATGTTCTCAGAGCCATTGAAAAGATTATTTCCGTGGATTCTGCTGCTTTGCTTGACGCCCTTGAAGCATATCAGTCGTTGTCCGGTGCACTGCATGATGTAGCGGTGTCAAAGGTTCTGCATACTGCAGAAGGGGATGTCCTATTTGATTCCCCGGCTGATTCCGAACAGTATGCGAGAGATCTCTCGGGTTATCTCAGCTTTCGGGAGTTGCAGGGATGTGACTACCGTGCTCAGTTAAAAATTGCTCATGCCGGGCTGGTGGAACAGATCGAGTCTTGGCTCAAGCGAGATGCAGTCTTTTGACTTCTGTCTGAAATGAGTGACAAAAACATGAGACCGCTTTAAAAAGCGGTCTCATTCTTTCAACGGATCAATATTATGAAATTTGTGCTGTAACCTTGAGCCGCACTGTCTGTTAATTGGTGAGCGATAGAAAAACCGGACTAAATTAACCCTTGAAGGAAATAAAGTATGGGCAGTACGACAGCCAGCATGCCGGTGTTAAACAGCCACAGGGAGTTGGCCAAATCTGCGTCCAAACCATAGAGCTGTGGCGGAATCAGAGAATGAAAAGCCGGGGGCATAGCCGACATGATCAGTACAACCTTGACGACGAGACCATCCTGCAGTGCGTCCAGTCCCAGGGCGAATGCTGCAGACACGGCAATGACAGGTACCGCTATGAATTTTATGGCTGAGATTGCCAGGCATTCTTTCAGAAAACGCCGGATCGCACTGAATCTGATGCGATATCCAATTGAGGTCACCAGCAGGAAAGATGAAAATGGGATAATGACGGCACTGACGGACGAGAAAAACGACGGTCGATCTACACTGAGGAAGTTGAGGAGCAGACCGGCTGAAATGCTGGTGATGTAAATCTGAAAAACGGGATCTTTCAAAATCTTCATGAGCGCGGATTGCTTGACTTCCTCGCCGGCAGTTGTACCGTGAAGTCGAGCGATTGGATATCCCACCAGAAGGTAGAGAAATTCCTCCAGCAGACGGTACATGGAAGCTAGAGCATAACTGGCTTCTCCTAAAAAAATATAGCAGAAAAGACTGCCAAAGCTTCCCAGGTTCATAAAGGCGCCAGAGCAAATAAACGCGCCGGTTTGGTGCCGCTCGTGCCTCATGGCTTTAGAAGTTATGTAAGCCAGGATTCCGCCGGATAGGATGGCAAGGGCGCCAATCAACGGAAGCGCAACGTAGCGGAGGTCATCCAGCCGAACGACCCAGAAAGCCCCAAAAGTGACGATTGGGTTTAACCCAAACATGGCGAAAAGCTGCATTCTGCGCACTGTAGTTTCTGCGCGGCCCAGATATTGTGAAGCCTTTTCAGCCTCCAAACGGGCTGCTTTGCTAAACAGGATTCTATTCAAGATCTGGCCTGTCAGAAGTCCTAAAAAGATTATGCTTATAGACAGTATAAATCTGCTCATAGGCCAAGTGGTTTTTCAATAGTTGGCATGAGTGCGGGATACACAAAAAACAACCTGATCACCTCGTATTCATATAGTTTATTGTAGACGCAATTTCATTTCAACGCAACCGTACAACAATTTTTCGGCGGAAAGGCTGCAAAGCTCTCCGGAGGTATGGAGTGACTCAAGTATGAGACTAAATGTATATATCAGCAGTACAGGCCTTTGCTCAAGGCGGGAAGCGGATCGACTCATCCTCGAGGGAAAAGTCAGGGTGAACGGAAAAGTGGCTGCACTTGGAACCCAGGCTGACCAAGGGGATATCGTCGAAGTCGAAGGGAAAGTCCTGCGCAAAAAAGTTCCAAGTATCTATATTGCGTTAAATAAACCCGCAGGCATTACCTGTACCACAGAGCGCCATATTAAGGGCAACATAATTGATTTTGTGAATCACCCCCACCGAATCTTTCCGGTGGGCAGACTCGACAAAGATTCGGAAGGTCTGATTATTTTAACCAATGACGGCGGAATCGTAAATGAAATCCTGAGAGAAGAGAACGATCACGAGAAAGAGTATCTTGTTCAGGTAGACCGGCCTGTTACCCCTGAATTTGTCAAAGCTATGTCTGGTGGCGTCAGAATCTATAATCCAGTCAAAAGGCAACATACTAAGACTAAGCCTTGTAAAGTTGTACGGGTTTCGGAGTATGGCTTCAGAATTGTTCTGTCTCAAGGACTCAATCGCCAGATTCGGCGCATGTGTGAGGCTCTGGGTTATGAGGTGGTCAAACTTAAGCGCACCAGGATCATGGATCTGCGCTTGGGAGATTTAAAGAGCGGCCACTGGAGACCACTCAGCAAAGAAGAGGTCGCAGGCCTCAGACACAAACGCATTGACGAAAAGGACGTGCGCAAAGGAGGCGGTAAAAAATGAGGATGCCAGCATTGTTTGTCGGTCACGGCTCCCCGATGAATGCAATAGAGGAAAATGTGTTTACGAAGGGCTGGGTGCGCATAGCTGAGAAATTGCCGAGACCAAAGGTAATTTTATCAATTTCCGCGCATTGGTATACAGACGGCACACGGGTCAGCAATGATCCTGCCCCCAGAACGATCTACGACATGTACGGATTTCCGAAAGAGCTCTACGAGATTGTTTATGACGCGCCGGGATCGCCTGAAGTCGCGGAGGCAGTACTTACCCAACTTTCTCACCATTCTCACCCATGTGTGGTGGACAATTCATGGGGTCTTGATCATGGCACTTGGTCGGTTCTTCACAGGATGTACCCTGACCGGCGTATCCCCGTTCTTCAGTTGAGTATTGACGGCAGTGCGAACGCGAAAACGCACTTTGACATTGGTCGTTCACTGTCTGAACTCAGAGATCGGGGTGTGATGATTTTAGGAAGCGGCAATGTCGTTCACAATCTGAGGCGCGTTCAAATGCAGCGTGCCGATGGTTTCGATTGGGCCTATGAATTTGATGGCTACATTCGGGATCACATGGTCAAGCGCGAAGCAGAGGCTGTTCTGGATCACAGTCAGGCGGGGGACAGCGCTAAGCTTGCCTTCCCTACACCAGAGCATTATGATCCGCTTCTGTACGTCCTGGGGGCCAGCAGAGAGGAAGATAAGCTTACAGTGTTCAATGAAGCTTGCGTCATGGGCTCAGTTTCAATGACGAGCTATGCGTTTCATAACGTCGAGATTAAGTGACAAGCCAGCAGGTGTTAAGCGGCTGCTAAAGTTTGAAGGAATGAGAGGGGGAGGGGTCGTGCGACCATCGGCTAAACATAGAGAACGGGTTGTGCGGCCAACGCCTGAAAAGGGTTCGGGAAGAGGGCGCCATCGCTTTGAGCGCCTTTCACTCTGTCTGCTTCTCAGCCTCCTGATCCAGTGGCTGCCTGCCTTTGCCAACAGCGGCCCGCCTCGAATTCTTCCGGATCAAAATAAGGTGATTTTCATGGAGAACCCAGGAGTTGCGCTGGTTCGTGAACACCTCAGAATGGTGTGGGTTCCGGAGAACTATAGTGCTGAGTTTACAGCCACCTATATTTTTGAGAATACGGAAGACAGTCCCCAGGCGCTGACGCTGTGGTTTATGAGTGGTGATTATGAGGATCAGAGTTTTGAGATCCGAAGTTCGAGTGAATTGATCCCTTCAAAAGACATTGCGCCAGGGGCTTACCAACTTGAAAACTGGGCGCCTTTAGAGGATCCTCCGTTTGTCACAACCTATAATGAGCTGCCTGAGAAGCAGCTTGATTATTACGGCCAGACTCAGACGCCGGCCAGAATTACAGAGTGGCTTCTCGAACTGGCGCCAAAGGAAAGGACAGAAGTCGTGGTTTCCTATGAGGCCAAAAGCGGGTATCTGAGTCAGTCGGACTACTTTACCAACTACCGGACTTTGTACTATGCACTTTCTCCTGCCCAATTTTTTAATGGAGAGGCGATCGTCGACCTCGAGCTGACAGTTCCGGATAATTGGTCGGCCGCAGCTAATCTGCCGCTGGAGCTCGAAGCGCCGGGGCGGTACATTCTGAAGGATTACGTCATAGGTTCAGAAGATCTGTATTTGAGCCTGCTCAATACAGATAAGCTGATGTTCGGACTCAATTCGAGATCTGCTTTGTTTGGCTGGACCTGGCCGGCTGCGGCAATCTGTTTTATTGGGGTTTTATTTATGGTTCGGCGAAGAAAGCGTTTGGCTGCCGGCCTCGTGATATCTGGGGCTTTAATCATGTCACTCAACATAATCAGGCCCTCCTATGGGATGATCTTTATGATAATGCTATTTTTGCCGATTGTCGTGGTGACTTCAGCCTTTATTGCCGCAGTATTGATTGTTTGCAGAAGACGCAGGCGGATAAGAGAAAGGGTAATGGACATCCAACTTGACGAAAAGAAACCAATGGATTAGGAGCGCTTAAAATGAAGCGGGAAAACAGGAAAACACATTGCTTTATCGATTACGAAAATGTCCATGAATCCGGATTTGAAGGCGTTGAAGCGCTGTCAGACGGAGACTCGGTCACCATATTTATCAGCAGTGTCTCCCACAAGATCAGCCTTGTGGTGTTGGAGACGCTGCTCAGAAAGAAGTGTGAATTGAATATCATTCACACTATAGGCACAGGAAAAAACAATCTGGATTTTCAGCTGATAGCTGAGGTGGGGTATCAGATTGGGCGTCATACCTATGAGTCGAAGTCTATACAGTTCGCAATTATCAGCAAAGACCGGGGCTATGAAAATGTTGTGACCGCCTTTTTGAATCGCGGATTTCAAATTATCCAGTGTGAAACAATTGAGAAAATCGGTCAGAGCGTCGACTCGGTCAGCGTCGAGCCAATACCGGACGAGCCGGTTGAAGAGTGGGAGTTCGCAGCATCCATCCAAAAGTGTTTGGTGAGCCTAAAATTAAGTGCTTCCGACTTGAAGAAAGTGGATGCCATTTTTAAAGAGTCACGTACATTGAATACGCTTCATGACCGTTTAGTGAAAGCTTTCGGGAAGAAGGGCAATCACCCCATCTATGGAAAATTGAAGGCGCTTCACAAACAATATCAAAAGACGCTTCCCCAAGTAGAGCAGTATTTTGATGAAGCAGTGCCCCAGATGCATGATGCGTTAGCGCCAGTCGTGGAAAAAGCTGAAGAAATGCGGGCAGGGGGCGAATCACAGAGCCGGGAGTTTAATGAGAATCAACTTATTGACATCACCGTCAGCGGGGGTATACCGGCCGAAGACACCCCGGTGCCTGCAGCAGCGGCCATACTGCCTGCTGAGTCGGTGTCTCATCCGGATCAACCGTTGGCTGAGACCAAGAAAAAGACGCGTGGCCGCAAAAGAAAACAACCGTCTTCCAAGCCTAAGACGGAACATGAGACAATTCAAGCAGTGTTGCCGGAATCAGCGGCAGTCCTTCAGGCAGAGAATCTGGATGAAACTGAGGTAAAGCCTAAGCAGGAAATAAAGCCAAAGCTGGAGCAAGAGGCACTTTCGGAGTCGATTCCGGTCGAGACCTCTGCAGAACCGACAGATCAACCGGTTGAGAAAAAGAAACGAAGACCGGGAAGGCCCAGAAAGAAAAATGGGTCAAACAAGTCGGCGGAAACTCTGAATGTCAAGGATGAGAAAGAATCCATAATTAAAGAGGGGTCGAAAACTCCGGAGTCTGAATAGGACTGAATGCGTGAGTTTATGAAATAAAAGGTCAAAACTTGAATAAAGTGGATTTAATCGGTAAAATGCACTTAGGCTAAAAATATAATCATCATAAGGCACATTTCATCAGACAGTGCCGCGAGGGAGGCTTCAGCTTGAAAGTCAACAAACTGGCTATGCTGACAGATTTCTATGAATTAACCATGGGTAATGGCTATCTGCTGTCGGGAAAGATGGATCAAATTGTCTGTTTCGATATGTTTTTCAGGAAGGTGCCGGATGATGGCGGGTTTGCCATCATGGCGGGTCTCGATCAGATTATGCGCTATTTAAAGGATTTAAAATTCGAGAAGGAAGATATCGATTTTCTCAGGGAAAAAGCTATTTTTGATGAGAGATTCTATGACTATCTCGAGAACTTTAAATTCAGCTGTGATGTTTGGGCTATGCCGGAAGGGACGCCGATCTTCCCTAACGAGCCCATCTTTGTCGTGACAGGCCCGGTCATACAGGCTCAACTTATTGAAACGGTGGTACTCTTGACTCTGAATCATCAGAGCCTGATAGCCACTAAAGCAAATCGTATAGTCAGAGCGGCTCAGGGAAGAGCCGTCATGGAGTTTGGATCCAGACGCGCCCATGGGTATGATGGCGCAGTATTGGGCGCAAGGGCGGCCTTTATAGGCGGCTGTATAGGAACGTCCTGTACTGTTGTTGAGCAGATCTTCGGCATTCCTGCCATGGGGACAATGGCTCACAGCTGGATTCAGATGTATGATTCGGAGTATGAGGCTTTTAAGACATATGCAGAGGTTTACCCCGACAATTGTACGCTGCTTGTGGATACCTATAATGTTTTGAAGTCCGGTGTGCCGAATGCCATCAAAGTCTTCAACGAAGTGGTTGTAGCTGGGGGCTTCAGGCCCAAGGGCATCCGCATTGACAGCGGCGACATTACCTATCTGTCAAAAGAAGCCCGCAGGATGTTGGACGAAGCTGGTTTCGAAGACTGTAAAATCGTCGCTTCAAATTCGCTGGACGAATACATCATTCGTGATATCATCATTCAAGGTGCCAAGGTGGATACTTTTGGGGTCGGCGAGCGCTTGATCACCTCCAAGTCTGAACCTGTATTTGGTGGGGTGTACAAACTTTCGGCCGTACAAAAAGACGGCGAGTGGGTACCTAAGATGAAACTGAGCGAAAACATCAGCAAAACGACTATCCCTGGCTTTAAGCAGGTTTGGCGGCTTTTTGACAGAACGACCGGTAAAGCTATTTCCGACCTTATAACCCATCATGAAGAGGTCGTAGATGATTCTGGATCGTACACGATCTTTGACCCTGAGCAGACCTGGAAACAAAAAACTATTGAAAACTTTGTCGCCAAGCCACTTTTGATTCCTATCTTCAAGAGTGGGGTCTGTGTTTATGAAACGCCGTCACTTCATGAGATTCAGGCCTTTTGCATGAAACAGATAGAAACATTATGGGAAGAAGCACTTCGCTTTGAAAATCCTCACGGTTATTATGTGGATTTGTCCCAAAAACTATGGGATTGCAGAGATCGCCTGAGAAAAAGCATGAGTTCAATTTAACAAAGAAAAAGAAGTCGGTGTCACCAGCCTTAGGCTTGGTGACACCGACTTCCTCTTTTGTTGTGGAATTATCTGAAGCTGTGGACAAAAAGTCCGCTTCTCAATTTTGGTTCAAACCAGGTCGACTTAGGAGGCATAACTTCACCTGCATCCGCGATATCGAGCAAGTCGTCCATTGTAGTTGGGTACATGGAAAATGCGACCTTCATGTCAAGTGCACAACGTCTTTCGAGCTCTTCAAGTCCACGGATCCCGCCGACAAAGTCAATGCGCTTGTCTGTTCTAGGATCTTGAATGCCAAGGACTGGTCCCAAAAGATTTTTTTGAAGAATGGAAACATCCAGACGATCGACAGGATCCTTTTCGTCATAGATGCCCTCTTTTGCTTTTAGGATATACCATTTGCCGTCGAGCAGCATTCCGAAAGTATGCTTGGACATTGGCTTATATGGTGTTCCGACAGGTGCGTCAGTAACATCGAATTTTTCAGCAACCTTTGTGAGGAAGTCTGCTTCGCTGTAGCCGTTCAGATCTGTAAGAACACGATTGTAATCCATGATGAAGAGATCATCATCCGGGAATATAACTGCCATGAAGAAGTTGAACTCTTCATTGCCTGTAAACCCAGGATTCTCTTCGCGCTTCTTGAGACCAACCTTGACAGAAGAGGCTGAACGGTGATGACCATCCGCAATGTAGAGGAAGTCAATATCAGCAAATTCCTTTTCGATTTCGCTGACGACACTGAGATCGCCAATTGGCCAGAAGATGTGGGTAATGCCGTCATCTGTAGTGAAATTATAAGCAGGCATATGGAATTTGATCCAGTCGTTCATGATCGTGGTCAGTGACTTGCGGTTGCGATAAGTGAGGAACACTGGCTCAGTGTGCGCCTCGCAGAAGCTGAAGTTTTGAATGCGGTCAACTTCTTTGACCGGACGTGTAAACTCATGCTTCTTGATGATGTCATTAAGGTAATCATCAATGGAGGTGCAGCCGACAATGCCGGTTTGTACGCGACCGTTCATCAACTGTCTGTAGATATAGAAGAGTGGAACTGCTTCTTCTTTCATGTAGCCTTTTTCGACAAAAGCGTCCAGATTCTTTCTGGCAGTCTCGTAGACGACATCTGCATAGGGATCTTGATCAGCCGCGAGGTTGATCTCCGGCCGTACAACGTGCAGGAAAGAATATGGATTTCCTTGTGCCATTTCCCGAGCTTCTTCGGTATTCATAACATCATAGGGAAGACATGCAACTTTTTCTACCAGATCAGTCGCAGGGCGGATCGCTTTAAAGGGTTTTACAATTGCCATTATTTACCTCCTAGTATGGTTTGAGTCTCGTATTTTACGCAAAGAATTTTTCGATAACGTCACAGACCTCAGCGCCAATGCGAAGCTGAGCTTCTTCTGTGGACGCACCGATGTGCGGTGTCATGGAAATTTTAGGATGCTTCATCAGACGCTCGTCCTTGAGTGGCTCTTCGATGAAAACATCAAGACCGGCACCGGCGACTTTGCCGGAGTCAAGGGCTTCAAGCAGTGCGTCAGGGTCGATCAGACCACCGCGGGAAGTATTGATGATGTAGACGCCATCCTTCATTTTTGCGAATGCTGCCGCATCCAGAAGTGGATTGTTGTCAGCAGTCGCCGGAATATGCAGAGTGATGTAGTCGGCATGTTCCAGGATCGTCTCAAAGTCAGCGTAGTGGTACTCGTCAAGACCTGCTCTAGGTCCGAGAAGATCTTGATAAAGAACCTTCATGCCGAGGGCCATGGCACGCTTAGCTGCCTCTTGACCAATTCTTCCAAAACCGATAACACCCAATGTTTTGCCGCTAATTTCAGTGCCGACGTAATGCTTCTTGTTCCATTCACCATGCCTCATGGTGTGATTGGAAATGTGGATAAAGCGCGCCAGGCTGAACATGTGGCCAATGACAAGCTCTGCTACGGAAGCACTGCTGGAGTTAGGCGTATTTCTAACAGCAATGCCTTTGGATTCCGCGTACTCAACGTCGATATTATCGATGCCGACACCGGCACGGATCATCAACTTAAGCCTGGAGCCTTCTACAGCATCAATGATGTCTTTGCGCAGTTTTGTGGCGGAACGGATAACTATGACATCATAGTCGCGCAGGGCAGTTTTCAACGTTTCCTGATCGTAATTGTTGGTATCAACCTCGTGACCAAGGTTCGTCAAATGCGCTACTGCGCTTTGTTCCATACCGTCATTTGCGAGAATTTTAAGCATATAAAACTCCTTTTCCAATTGTTTTTTAAGAACGGGGTGAGGCTGTGATTCAAGTGCCGGGGATTACAGTCCGAGAATATCTTCGATGTTTGTAAGAAGTTCATTGACTTCTTCCATGGTCATATCAGCCATGTGCGCGATGCGGAATGTCTTTTCCTTCAAATCGCCATAGCCATTGGAGATCTCGAATCCGCGCTCTCCGAGCTTCTTGTTGAGATCAGCGACGCTGATGCCTTTGGTGTTGACGATAGTTGTGAGCGTGTTGGAAGCATACTTTTCTTCAGGATAAAGAGCAAAGTGCTTTTTAGCCCACTCGCGGACGACTTTCGCCATTTCAGTATGACGCGCGAATCTGTTTTCAAAGCCTTCCTCGATAATGCGGTCAAGCTGGTAATCCAGTGCGAACATATGGGAAAGCGTTGGCGTAGAAGGATATTGATCGTCCTTAATGACATTGTCATAAAGAGCAAGGAGATCCAGATAGAGACCGCGGTACTTGACTTTCTTCGCAGCTTCAACAGCCTTTTGTGAAAAACTGCAAAGCGCGATTCCCGGAGGGAGCCCGAGGCACTTTTGGCTGGAAGTAATACAAATGTCGATGCCGAGCTTGTCGACTTCGATTTTCGCACCGCCCAGGGAGCTGACTGCGTCAACGCAGAAAATGACTTCTGGATACTTTTTCATGACTTCCGCGATTTCTTCAACCGGGTTTTGAATACCGGAAGAGGTTTCATTATGTGTGACGGTAACTAAGTCGTACTCACCAGTAGCCAGAGCTTTCTCAACCATTTCAGCTGAGGTGTGCTTGCCTGGCTCTGATTTGAAAAGATCAGCAGGGACACCGTTTGAAGTGGCCATTTTGTACCATCTGTCGCCAAAAGCGCCAACAGAGAATACAGCTGCCTTTTTATTTGTGCAAGAACGAACGGCACCTTCCATGACGCCGCTTCCGGATGAAGTGGAAAGCAGGATGGTGTTTTCTGTGTACATCATCTGTCTAAGCTTGTCGGAAATACCTTTTTGCAGCGCGGAAGCCGCTTTTGACCGGTGGCCGATCATTGGGGTTGCCATTTTCTGGAGGACGTCCTCTCTGACGTCCACTGGACCTGGGATGAAAAGTTTTTTATGCATAGTGACCCTCCTTGACATGTTTGTAGTTGGCTTATTCAATCTTATGCCTAACATTCTTATTTTACCCTTTTTTGCGCAAAATCAAATAAATTAATTTTTTAACAAGAAAGATTATGTTATTGATTTTGCATTTTTATACCCGTCACTGTTCACTCAGCCTATTTCCTGCAGTAGAGAAGCCCACGGCACAACTGGTCTTTTACCTGAAAATCCAGTATAATAAGAGTAGAATAGTTGGTACACTACAACGGGAATTTTAAGCAATTGGGTATTTTGAAAGGTATAAGAAGTGCTTTTACTATTTTACAGTTTTGTATGATAATTTAATTGGTATAAACTCACAAAAATTCAGCTATGGAGGAGGGGAGGGCGGATGCCCAACACGCCAGTGTGTGTTGTTGTGGTGAGCTGCCCGTTAGGATGATCGATTTTTCAAAGGATGCTTTATTTGTACTGGAACCATTCGATTTTAAAACCGCACTGAAGAGAGTCACTCCAATGCTGATCGAAGGCGAAGAAGTTTTTGCTACTTTTTGTTTTGCGAGGGATTATGTGATTTTTACTACAAAACGCGTTATCATTATTAAGGAGCGCGGGACCAACGGAATGAAAAAGGATTATACTTCATTGCCTTACATCAAAGTCAAGGCGTTCTCAGTAGAGACAGCGGGGGAACCCGGATTTGACTGCGAGCTGGATCTTTGGTTTTCCGGGCTGGGCAAGATTAGATTTGAGTTTAAAGGAAACTTTGATATTCTCGGGTTCAATAAAATGATCGGAGAATATATTCTGTAATTTACTTGACCGACAATTGTAGGAGATGCATACCTATGGAAAGAAACGAATTAATTAAAGCCAGCAAGCAAAAAATGTATTCCATCAGAGAAGAAATTGCCAATAGTATTTCTCATGGCATAGGGATTGTCTTTAGTATAGTTGCCATGACCATACTTTTAGTCTATGGCATTTGGATGAAAAGTCCGACAGCTATCACGGGCTTCGCGATCTACGGGATCAGTTCCATTCTTCTCTATACCGCTTCAACGCTCTATCACAGCTTCAGAAAAGAAAAAATCAAGCGAATTATGAGGGTGCTGGACCACTCGGCGATTTTTTTGTTGATTGCAGGAACGTATACACCTGTAACGCTGATCGCCATGAGCGGTTATTGGCGTGTCGGGATCCTGAGTACCGTCTGGGTGATCGCGATTTCCGGGATCGTCTTCAAAGTGCTGACTTATAAAAAAATGGACAGATATAAAGGGGTCTCCCTGGTGCTCTATATCCTGATGGGATGGATTGCAGTGATCGCGATTAAGCCAATGACTCAGATGGTTCCGGTTGGATTCCTGATTTGGCTTCTTGCGGGGGGCGCGGCTTATACCATCGGCACAATTTTTTATGCAGTTCGCAAGATCCCTTATCATCACGCTATCTGGCATTTATTTGTCCTTGCTGGCAGCGTCCTTCATTTTCTGGGCATCTTCAGATATCTCGCAATGAAATAATGGCACGGCTGATTTAATGGCAAGTCAGTATTCGCGAAAGGATGGAAGGCATGCTGGAAGTTCAATTTTCCCGTTATACCGTTCAGGGTGTGATGTCCAACAACGTGCTGAAGCTGGAGCCAAATGTGAAATTGTCCTTTGCAGTGGAAATGATGCTTAAGGAGAATATTCCTGAAGTATTGGTAGTCAGAAGTCTCAAGGAAGAAGAGCTCCTTTTGGGTATACTGACTTTCAGAGATATTTCAGAGGTGATCAAACTCGGGAAAAGTTTTGATGCTCCGCTGTCGCAGTTTGCTCTGAAAAAAGTCGTCACCGGCACAGAGGAGATGCTTCTGAGTGAGGTGCGGCATATTCTTATTGAGCGGAAAATCGGTTGCCTGCCTATATTCAACGGGGGCAGAATCACAGGCATTATACGCAGCGAAAATCTGAGAGACAGTTATTATCGATTTTTAGAGATTGTCAACAAACAATATATGGCGGTGATCCATCAGATGCACGAAGCTGTCACGGTTACTGACCGGGATGGCAATGTGCTGCTTTGGAACAAGAATGCGGAGCGTATATATAACCTGAAGGCGTCTGAAATCCTTTACAAAAAACTTGAGGACTATTTTCCGAATGCCCTCAGTCTTTCGGTTATGAAAACTGGGATTCCAATCGAAAATGTTTATCATGCGCCTAAACCAAACTACTACGTCATAATCAGCGCTTTACCTATCGTCGTGGATGGCGAATATCTCGGCGTCGTTGCTACGGAACGGGACGTCACGGAGTACAACCAATTGACCAACGAGCTCGTCAACGCCAACGTCGAAATTGATTTGCTCAAAAAAGAAGTTGAAAAAATGTCAAAGGGCAGTTTCACTTTTAACGGCATTCTGGGCAATAATCCAGTGATTCAGAACCGTATAGAGTTGGCAACCCATGTCGCTGCGACGGATACGAATGTTATGCTCACAGGTGAAAGCGGTACCGGCAAGGAAGTCTTCGCCAGGGCTATTCACGAAGGGAGCCGCAGGGCGGGATTATTTGTTCCTGTCAATTGCAGTGCAGTGCCTGCGGCACTTTTTGAAAGTGAGTTTTTTGGTTATGTTGGCGGGTCATTCACGGGTGCGCTTAAAACCGGGAAAATCGGATTTTTTGAGCTGGCCCATGAGGGGACCTTGTTTCTGGATGAGATTGGCGATCTGACACTGGAACATCAGGCAAAACTTCTGAGAGTGCTGCAGGACGGCATGGTATCCAAGGTAGGGGCAGAACGCAGAATTCCAGTAGATGTCAGAGTGATTTGCGCAACCAATAAAAACCTTTTGGACATGGTTAAAGCGGGCTCCTTCAGAGAAGATTTATTCTATCGTTTGAATGTTGTGGAAATCAGCCTTCCACCTTTACGAGAAAGACGTGAAGACATTGCCCTGCTTTTCAACAGATTCCTGGAAGAGGGTTGTAAAAAGAATCATAGAAAAATGCCGCATATTGACAATACTGTCTTCAACGTATTGCTTCAATATAACTGGCCGGGAAATATTCGCGAGCTGCGAAACGTTGTAGAATATATGCTGGTGGTCGGACGAACGGACCAACTCACTATAGAGACCATGCCGCCCAATTTGGCAAGCAGCGAAATCAGACCGCCGTGTTCGGATGATCGGTCAAAGATTAAAAATGATGCAGAAACGCTGGCCGAAATTGACAAAACGATTCGGGACAGGGAGGCGGAGATGATTTCCAGGGCTCTGGTCTCTTGCAATGGCAATAAGAAAAAAGCTGCAGAAGCATTAAATATTCCAAGAAGCACACTCTATTACAAAATCAATCAATATGGGATTTGAGTAAAGGGGTGTCAAAAAACCGACATGCGTCATATATTCGACAATGTCGGTTTTTTTCTTAACTCTATAAATTTGAACACACAGGTGGAATTTTGTATTTAAAGGGGATAATATTAGCTGTTTTTGTGTCGGAAAACCGACACAAAAAGCGAGGGGGTAATACGACTGTCATAATTGGAGACTCCGAAAGCGTTGAAATAGGCGCAACTAATTTCCTTTGGAGAATATTTCAGTTTGCAATACATTTGGCACGGTGCTTGCGTTATAAGTCAACGAAATGTCCTTTTGCCAACACAAGTGCTGTCACAAGTATACCTGACCTTACAAAAGTAGTATGAGATTGGCCCGTCACGCTTGCTCAGTGTGACGTTCACTTATAAGTAAACTCGGCCAAGAAGGAGGATCGTCGTTCGTACTAAAAAATCAAAGGGGGACTATGTGAATGAGCAAAAACACCGAACAATGGGGAAGTCGTTGGGGATTTATACTGGCTTCGATTGGCATGGCCATCGGAACAGGTAATATCTGGAGATTTCCGCGAGTCGCAGCAGCAAATGGCGGCGGACCGTTCATTATCGCTTGGACAATCGCTTTATTCGTATGGGCTATACCGCTGCTTATGGGTGAAATGGTCATGGGCAGAAAGACAGGACTGGGAACCGTCGGTGCCTTCAGAGACTTCATCGGTAAAAAATATACATGGATGGGCACTTGGATCATGGTCGTTTGTCTGGCGATCGCATTCTACTATTCTGTCGTCATGGGGTGGTGCGTCAAGTACTTTACTCTGGCTATTTCAGGTACTTTCAAGCCAGGCATGGGGACGGAGCAGACCGCCGAAATCTGGAATGTTTTCACGACAACACCGTCGCAGACCATTCTTTTCCACTTTATCTCTATGGCTATTGCAGGCATTATAATTTATCAAGGTGTCACAAAAGGAATTGAAAAAGCTTCAAAAATCATGATTCCTACCCTATTTGTCCTTTTAATCACCGCTATGCTGAGAGCAGTTACACTTCCGGGTGCGGCTCAAGGCCTGGAATATCTTTTCAGCCCGAAATTTCACATGCTGGCAGAGCCAAAAATCTGGTTGGCGGCTTTTACTCAAGCAGCCTGGTCGACTGGCGCCGGATGGGGCTTCATCATTACATATGCTGTATATACTAAACGAAAAGAAGACGTTGCCGGCAACTGTCTGATCATGGGTGTCGGTGACAACGTCGGTGCACTCATTGCAGGTATGACAGTGCTTCCGGCAATTTTCGCTCTGTCGCCAAGCATTGAATTCGCAAATGAAGCGCTGGCTCAGGGCAACACCGGCATTACCTTTATCTATCTCGCACAGCTCTTTACTAGAATGCCGCTGGGCAATCTCGCCGCAGCTATTTTCTTCCTCGCAATGTCAATCGCAGCGCTTTCATCACTGCTTCCAATGATTGAAGTTGGCGTCAGAAATATGATGGATATGGGCTTTGAGCGGAAAAAGGCAACCTTGGTCGTCGTGATCGGCAGCTTTATCCTTGGCATACCATCGGCTTACAGCCTTAATTTCCTGGACAACCAGGACTGGGTATGGGGAATTGGTTTGCTTGTGAGCGGTTTGTTTGTCGCATTTGCTATGGTTAAATATGGCGTTGAAAAAGCACGTACACAGGATATCAATATGCCTTGGTCCGATTATCAAATTGGAAAATGGTGGTCGACGTGCATCAGACTCTTCCCGGTTTTCTTTGTTTCGATCACCGCATGGTGGTTCTGGCAAGCCGTTGGCTGGTATCCGGACAACTGGTGGGCGCCGTTTGAAGTCTTTACGCCGGGCACTATTATTTTCCAATGCGTAATCGTTTTGATCGCAGCTTACTTGACGAACAACTGGTTTGCCAAAAAAATTGGCCCGGGACGAGATATTACTGCTGAAGAAGGAACTATTGCGGTAGCAGAGGAGCGTGCATAAGATGTCGACAACTTCAATGATTATGATGATTATCGTGGCAGGTTCGTATTTCATTGGTTTTGCATACTTGCTTTATAAAGCTAGTAAGCCTAAACCGGAATAAGATATTTCGAAGCGGAATCTTAACGCTGGCAATGCTCATAATGACAAAAACTGTCATTATGAGCATTGTACCGGCGGTTTATTGAAATGTAGGTTAAAACCGCAAGAACCGCAGGAACTGTGGGGATCGCTTGGTATATTTCGCATGCTAAAAGTGAGGACCCAAGAAGCCCGCGACATTAGTTGCGGATGGTTCAATTAGACAGTCTTCAGTCCCGGCGCAAGAGGAAGGTTGTCGACTAGGGGGGTATGTCAAAATGTCATCCAGAATCGATCAGCATCCAGTATTGAAGTTTAATCGAGGGAAAAAAATAAATTTTAATTTCGACGGCTCAGAGATCTCAGGGTATGAAGGGGAAACCATTGCTGCTGCCCTGCACGCCGCAGGAGTGAGGGTTCTCAGCCACAGTATAGAACGGAACAGGCCGAGAGGTTTTTATTGCGCAATTGGAAATTGTTCCTCCTGCATGATGGAGGTCAACGGTGAAGCCAATGTAAAGGTTTGCGTCACTATGCTTGAAGAAGGCATGACGGTCAGGACTCAGGAAGGAAAGGGTGAGCTTCTGTGAAGAAAGTGGAAACACTCATCATAGGCGGAGGTCCTGCCGGCTTGTGCGCCGCGCTGAGCGCTGCAGAAATGGGATGTCAGGTACTGCTGATTGAGCGAGATGGTGCTCTGGGTGGTCAGCTCGTCAAGCAAACACATATGTTTTTTGGATCAGAAAAACAGTATGCATCTACAAGAGGCATTGACATCGGCAAGCTTTTGCTTGAAAAAATAGATCGATCACCAAATATTGAAGTCTGGAAGAATACGACCGTAGTGGGTCTTTACGAAGATCGTGTCGTGACTCTCGAACGGGAAGGGACTTACTTAAAAGTAAAACCGGATGCCATTGTCATGGCAACCGGCGCCAGTGAAAAAAGCATTCCGTTTCCAAACAATGACTTGCCGGGCATCTATGGTGCCGGCGCAGTTCAGACCTTGATGAACGTCTATGGCGTCAAACCCGGAGACAATGTATTGATGATTGGAGCCGGAAATATTGGCTTGATCGTCAGTTACCAGCTGATGCAGTCAGGGATCAATGTAAAGGCCATTGTCGAAGGAGGTCCGAAGATAGGGGGGTATCTGGTTCATGCCTCTAAGATAAGACGCCTTGGGATTCCAATTTATACGCGTTATACCGTCAAAGAAGCCCGTGGCAAAAACGCTTTGGAAAGCGCGACAATTTGGCAGCTGGATGAGAATTGGACGCCTGTTCCAGGAACTGAAATAGAGTTGGATGTTGACGTCATGTGCATCGCTGTCGGGCTGTCACCACTTTCAGAGCTGCTTTGGCAAGCAGGCTGTGAAATGAAATATCTGGCCGCTCTTGGAGGTTATGTGCCAATTCGAAACTCTGACATGATGACCTCGATTGAAGGGCTCTTTATTGCAGGCGACGTAGCGGGTATCGAAGAAGCCAGCAGCGCCATGGTTGAAGGTTATTTGGCCGGATTGTCTGCGGCGGCTTTTACAGGGCGGCAGTCAGAACGACTGGAAGCACTGAAATCAGATTACATAAGCCAGCTCGACTCATTGAGGGCAGGTCCTGAAGGTACGAGAATCAGACAAGGGATCTCAGAAGTCTCAACAGCATAGAGCCTTGTCCCAAAAGCCTGTGATTTGCATATCATGAATTGGAGGTGCGAAGCGTAATGCTCGAAAATACAGGAATACCAACACCTGAGGACATCGACAGCGTTTTTCCGTCTGAAGAGCGTCTGAATCGGGGGGCGATTATTGTCGTCGAATGCTACAAAAAAATCCCATGTAATCCATGTTATACCGCTTGCCACCGCGGGGGCATTCTGCCGTTTGAAGATATTAACGATCGTCCTATCGTTGCAGAGGACAACTGCAACGGCTGCGGCCTTTGTATTGGAAAGTGTCCGGGGCTTGCAATCATGGCAGTGGATATGACCTATTCCGAAACGGAAGCCTTGGTTAAATTGCCGTACGAATTTTTGCCTATGCCTGAACCTGGGATGATTATAAAAGGGTTAGATCGTGAAGGTAATTTTATAACGCCTGTCAAAGTCATAAAAGTTTTGAATACCAAAGCCATGGATAGGACAGCAGTGGTCTCCGTCTCCGTGGGCAAACCTTTTGTCCGTCAAATCAGGAACATAAAGGTTGAACCGGTTGAGGTGAGGCAAGCGGATGATGACGTGATTGTGTGCAGATGCTCTGATGTCAGCCTGGGAATGATCCGAGGCCTGATCAGAAAGGGCTACACGACCTTTGATGAAATTAAGAGGCTCAGCAGGGTTGGAATGGGACCTTGCCAGTCTAAAAATTGTGGCCCGATAGTTCTTAAAGAAATCTCAGTCATGACGGGCAAGTCCATGGAGGAACTGACGCTGGGAACTTACAGACAGCCTGTAAAATCACTCAAACTCGGTGAAATTGCTGATGAAGCTTTAAGGGGGCACATCAAATGATGAAGACAGCAGATGTGGTCATTATTGGCGGCGGGATCTCCGGGTGCGCTACAGCCTATTTTCTGGCGAAAAAAGGTGTAAAAAATGTACTGCTGATTGAAAAAGGCTATCTGGCCAGCGGCTCTACGGGTCGCTGTGGCGCCGGCATCCGCCAGCAATGGGGTACAGAGCTAAACTGTATGATTTCTAAGCATTCGTGTGATTTCTTTGAAACGGCGAACGAAGAGCTTCAATACGACGGCGACATTGAATTTAAGCAGGGCGGTTATTTGCTGGTGACCAGCACTGAAAAAGAACATGAACAATTTATTAAAAATATTGAAGTCCAAAATCGAATGGGGATCCATTCAAAATTGCTGAATTTAGAAGAAGCTAAGGAGATCGTTCCGTTCCTTAACACGGACGGTTTGATTTCGGCTGCATTTCATCAAAAAGATGGTCACCTGAATCCTTTTCATACTACCCAAGCCTTTGCAGATGCTGCAAAGAGGCTGGGTGCTACAATTATGACCCACACTGAAGTAACGGGGATCGACGTAGAAAACGGAAAAATCAAGGGTGTCAGGACAAATAAAGGAGACGTAGCCACGAACGTAGTTTTAAATGCCGCAGGGGGTTATTCTCAAAAAATTGCTCAAATGGCAGGTGTGGATCTTCCGGTTTATTCTGAAAGGCATCAGATTCTTGTCACTGAGCCAATAGAAGAGATTCTTGGGCCTATGGTCATGTCTTTTTCGCTGAATATTTATTGTCAGCAGGTGCCGCATGGCGGCATCATCATGGGACGCGGCGACGAGAATGAGCCGCGGGATCTCAGGACGACGAGCAGCTGGCAATTCCTTGAGGAAATGGCACTCTGCGCAACAAAACTTCTGCCGCCGCTCAGAAATGCGAAAGTGCTCAGACAATGGGCAGGCCTGTACAACATGTCTCCGGACCGTCAACCCATATACGGGCCGGTTGAAGAGGTGGAGGGATTCTATGTCGCCGCTGGATTCAGTGGTCATGGCTTTATGTTCGGCCCTTCGACTGGTCTGATCATGTCAGAATACATATTGGGAGAAAAACTGACATTACCTGTTGAGACTCTGACGCTGAGTCGAGTCAAAGAAAACAAACTGGTCTTTGAGCCTTCAGTGGTTTAGTGCCATGTAAACTCTAAAACCAGACATCCTACAGGCTAAAATTCCGAAACACTGCGTTGTCGTCAATCGCAATACTGTTTAGTATTGCTCATTCCTCCGCCTTTTATTTCGAAAATTTTATCGCTGTATCTATGTTATAGTTTTAGAATTTACAAGGCACTTGTGCCATATAAACACTAATTTACAATAGCATCTGTCATAATAAAGAACTGGCTTTGGCGGACGCCTGAGCTCAATTTCGACTATGGAGGTGAAGGGTTTGAAAATTCTGCAAAAGATAGAAGAGCGGTGCATTGCCTGCAGCGCTTGTGAGATGGCTTGCTCAAACGCCTATTTTAAGGTGAAGGACCGTGAAAAATCCGCGATCCGAATAACCGAGCACGGTCA
>Ga0302251_1000116_pt1 | contig 97093 bp, 42 predicted proteins | sample AAG_RA_Gln_MG_FD_193534 | JGI IMG/M metagenome (GOLD analysis project Ga0302251, IMG submission 193534) | Enriched activated sludge microbial communities from anaerobic digester in WTTP, New Holstein, Wisconsin, United States - AAG_RA_Gln | ecosystem: Engineered > Bioreactor > Anaerobic >... | reverse complement strand
ACTTTACTCGTGAATATAAACAAGGAAGCGCACCCGGTGGGTTCATCGAACGTCCGCTCACTCAGATTCCAGACCTCTGCGATCCTCCGTACCCCCATTTCTTAACCTGTGAAGAATAAATGCTATCCAGAAGGCAATATTTCAGCGATGAAATATTGTAATGATAAAATATTTGTGTTAAAATAATCAGTAGACAGCTTTTCAGGAGTCGACACCACGTTTCAACAAAGATTACAGCCTCGAGGTATTATCCTGAGCGGACGAAACTTGTAAGGGAGGGGAGACAAGGAGCAGTATTAGTGGGAAGATGGCGGAGAGAGATTTTCATAGGAATATTTCTGCTTGTGGTGGCGGCAGGAGGACTGTGCGCAAGATATGCAGGAGGATATGATAACAACAGCTATATTCAGCCTGGAGAGTATGATCCTGATGCCTCCAGGCAGCCTGAACACCTGGAATCCAATGATTATGGAAAGCCTGGGAACATTGATTCCCATGCTCAGGGCTACGACCAGAATAGCTCAGATGGATTTGATTCAGACTCGCAGGAAGCAGATCGACTCAGATCACTTCCTTATGTCTCGTGGAACCCTGTTGACAAGGAAGACGAATCCAAAATGGGAGTCGTTTTCTATAAACCGAAAAAATGCAGGAACGGCATTAATCTCTACGACTCACAGGCTTATCATACGGCAGATATAATGGATATGAAGGGAAATATACTGCATACATGGTCCTGTGACCTGGGTACGTGGGCTACTGCAGATATAGACAGAGATGGGAACCTTTATGTGGTCATTGACGGCCAGATGCTCTGCAAGATTGACTGGAACTCCAGAATGATATGGAGCGTCAAGTCAGGCTTTCATCACTGGGTTTCTATCGCACAGAATGAAGACATCTATTCTATCGTCTGGGACCGGCTTGATATCAGACACAAAGACAGAACCATACCCATCCTTAATGACTATATAACTGTCCTGTCCCGGGATGGAAAGGTCAAGAAGAAGATCTCCGTGTACAAGATGTTCGGCGACAGAATTCCTGAAAAAAATCTCAATGCCATCTATGACGCTACATATAAAGGCGCCTCCCAGGTAGATCCACAGAATCCTGAAGAGAGTTACACCGATGTATTTCACTCTAACACAGTTGAGAAAATAGAAAGGGATGTTCCAGGCGTCTGCAAAAAGGGAGATCTCCTCATTTCAATAAGAAATATTGATCTGATAGCGATCATAGATCCGTTTAAAGAAAAAGTCCTCTGGAGCTGGGGATACGGCATTCTGGAGAGGCAGCATTCTCCTGAACTGACGGAGAAAGATACTATAGTGGTATTTGACAACGGGCCGAGAAAACGTGCCTACAGCCGCATACTTGAAGTGGATCCCAGAACCGGGAAGATCGTATCTGAATATAAAGCCAATCCTCCTGAATCATTTTTGTCCCGCAGCGGTGGCACCGTTCAGAACCTGGGCGGCGGCAATGTGCTGATAACAGAATCAGAGAGGGGAAAGGCTTTTGAGGTAACCAAAAGCGGGGAAACGGTGTGGGAGTATTTTTATCCAAACACCAGCGAGGAGATGAGAGGAAGCATACATCGCATGATGAGGCTTGACCCCGATATAGCAGAGAGCATAAAGAAAAGACTGGCTAATAACTGAGATATGGTCAGTCCGGCTCACGAGATGCCGGACTGAAACCTTTCTGTATGAGGAAGAGCACGACCATCAGCGGCACGGCAGAATGCAATCTGCTGCAGATTGCATTGACAGCAGATGAGAAATGAAGGGCTTTCCTGTTGACTCACAGAAATGAGAGAATCAGCAAAGAGCCAGGATGCAGGGAACGGAAAAGAATTGAACTATCTCGACGAGCTGGAAAGCAAAACCATCTACATACTCAGGGAGGCTTACAGCCGCCTCAGAAAAGTAGCTCTTCTGTGGTCAATCGGCAAGGATTCCACATCCCTTCTCTGGATCACCCGAAAAGCATTCTTTGGAAAGATCCCATTCCCAGTCATACATATAGATACCAGCTATAAATTGAAGGAGATATATCAGTTCAGGGACAGATACAGCAGAGAGTGGGATCTGGACCTGATAATAAGCAGAAATGAAGCCGCCCTGAAGTCAGGAATGAGCCCTGATAAAGAAAAGTTTCAGTGCTGCAACTTGCTTAAAACGCAGGCATTAAAAGACACTCTTGATCAATATGGCTTCAACGGGCTGTTTCTGGCAATTCGAAGGGATGAGCACGGCATCCGTGCAAAGGAGAGATATTTTTCACCAAGAGACCGGAAATTCCAGTGGAACTATACCGATCAGCCAGCCGAGCTGTGGGATCTGTACAGGGGACAGCCCGACAGGGAGAAGCACTTCAGGATTCATCCGATGCTGCACTGGACTGAACTGGACATCTGGAGGTATGTCCAGCGGGAGCGCATACCGATTGTGACTCTGTACTTTTCAAAGAATGGGAAGAGGTACAGAAGCATCGGCTGTGAGACGTGCTGCTCTCCAGTTGATTCTCAAGCAGATACCATCGATAAAGTTGTGAGAGAGCTGGAAACAACAAAGACAGCGGAAAGAAGCGGCAGAGCCCAGGACAAGGAAGATACCTACACCATGCAGAAGCTCAGAAGTCTGGGCTATATGTGATATATGACAAAAAAAGCGCTCAGGATAATCATCATCGGCCACGTTGACCACGGCAAATCGACTCTGATCGGAAGGCTGCTGCTGGATACAAACTCGCTGCCGGGAGAGACCCTGTCAGATCTGAAAAGGGTGTCAAGAGAGCTGGGCAGAGACACTGAGCTTGCCTATATCACCGATCAGTTGAAAGAAGAAAGAGAACGGAACATCACAATAGACACCACACAGATCTTTTTTTCCACCAGGAAGAGGAGCTATGTGATAATCGATGCTCCAGGCCACGTTGAATTCCTGAAAAACATGATAAGCGGCGCTACAATGGCAGAAGTTGCAATACTGGTAGTTGATGCCAGAGAGGGTGTCATGGAGCAGACAAGGCGCCACGCCTTTATCATCGACATGCTTGGCGTGAATAAGGTGATAGTGCTCTTTAACAAGATGGATCTGGTGCAGTATGACCGGAAAAGGTTTGAAGAAGTAAGCGCAGAGCTCCTCGCGTTCTTCCAGAACCTCAGCGTCAAGCCGTCGTTTATGATCCCCATATCGGCCTGGGAAGGTGAAAATGTATCAGGAAAATCTGGAAAGCTGTCATGGTCAAAAGCGCCGTTCTTTCTGGACGCCCTCGAATCATTGACGCTGACAAGGCTTTCAGAGAAAAAGCCGCTCAGGTTTCCTGTCCAGGATATCTACGAGATGGACGGAGAAGAAGTTATTGTCGGCAGAGTAGCATCAGGGGAGATCCGGCGGGGCCAGGAGATAGTGGTGCTGCCGAATCGGGCAGTCGTCACTGTCAAAAGCGTGCGTGTTTTCGGCGACTCCAATAAAAAGTCGGCGTTTGAGGGAGAAAACATAGGCCTTACTGTTGACCTGACAGGTCTCGTGAAAAGAGGCCACGTCATTGTTGAGAGGGAGAATCAGCCGGAGCCGACAGAAAATCTGAAAGGAAATCTGTTCTGGATGTCTGAAGAGCCGCTGAAACTCACCGTCCCTGTGACGCTTCGGCTTGCAACACAGGAGGTCCTGTGCCGCGCAGTGAAGATAGAAAACCGGATCAACTCTTCAACCATTGAACTGCTCGAGCGTGAGGCAGGCGAACTGAAGTTGAATGAAGCCGGATCCGTTACTTTCGAGACTGAAACATCTGTCGTGGCGGAAAGGTTTTCTTTCATCGAAGAGCTCGGAAGGTTTGTAATCGAAAAGGATTTTCAGGTCCACGGTGCAGGGATAATCACAGGGAGCCTGTGAATGGTTCTCCGCTCACCACAGCGGATTCCCGTCAAATTGACATTTCTTTATCTCCTCATCTGAGAAGCCTGTTGCTCTCAGCATTGTAGGGGCTATATCGAGGATCTTAGGATTTTCAGCGGTTATGGACCTGTTGCAGAAGATGACTCCAGGGACCAGGGAGGGCTCAAAGAGATGATCGCCTGACCATTTCTTCCTGTTGTCCTCCATCAATATATTTGGAACTGCTCCAAGAGCGGTCTGCCATGAGGCCCTGAATCCGGTATTGAAGCCTATATAGAGATCCGGGGTTTCTGCAGCGTAGTCTCCCCAGAAGATCTCTTCCCGCAGCCAGGCGTTGATTACCACAGGCCTCTTTTCTTTTTCATCGATCCACTCCTTCAGCTTCTGCCGGATCTCCTTCTTGAGCGATTCTGACTCCTCACCGGGCTGCACCGTCCCATCTCTTTCCCGTCCCTTCTGGTTCAGATAGATGGCGCCGAAGCCGATAGCATATGCCCTTGTCTTCCGCCAGTCGACATCCTTCAACAGTTCGGCGCCCTGCAGGGCATCAGGGTCCTTCAGCTCCAGATAGCCCATCTTTCTCAGCCAGTTGTTGACGTGCACGGCCCTTCTGAACGTGTTGAAGCCGTGGTCTGAGAGCACAATCAATGTATCCTCGCTGCTCACTTTCTGCATGACCTTTCCAAGCACGGTATCGCATTTTTTATACCAGCTTTTTATCTCTTCTCTGTATTCTGGTGGAGCGTTCCGGTCAAAAAGCACGTGTCCGGGGTCGGTGTAACGCCAGAACATATGCTGGATGATATCAGAAGACTCGAAATAGCAGAAGAGGACTCCCCTGTCAAAGCGTTTCAGCTCATAGTCAAGCTGTGCATTCCTTTCATTGAATACAGTATTCATCTGCTCCAGGAAAGCCTTTTCATCGAGCCGCTTCTCATTTACCGCCCAGGTGTCGACGGGCATGCCCATTGTATAATAGATTCCGACTCTGTCAGCCAGCTCTCTGCTGTAACTCTTTGGCTCTGAGATCTGATAGAACGGTGCTCTGGGGTCCATATTGATCGGGCTGATGTAAAGCTTGAACTCCGGCGAACTCTCCACGAGGAAAAACTTGACCAGGCCTTTGGCGTTCATAAAGAGCCCAAGGTTGAAGTTTACTTCCCTGAAATCGCTCCACACACCCCTTTCAACCTCAAATTTCTGCTTCTGATACTCTATAGTTGCTCTGTCTGTTCCCTCGGCACAGGTGACCTTGAAGGGAACAGTAACATTGTCGGCAGTGCCCTTGATGTTGGCTACCTTCGGGCCTATCAGCTTCATCACCATTACAGGCGCTCTGTTGACGTGGAAACATCTGCCTCCTGTATTATGCATTGCGTCAGCCCTGTCAGAAGTATAGAACGTGAAGGTCCCTTCAGTGCCGAGGATATCAGGAACTCCCATCCCGGAAAGCATGCGGCCGTATATTCTGTCGGGAGGGAAGGTAACCGGACAGCACAGGTATGTGGATGGGATCTTCTTCTCTGATATATAGTTCCAGAAGCATCTGCTTCTGATCACCCGTTCGTATCGGCCCTGCCTTTCAGTTGAGAACACAAGCTTCAGTCCGTATATCTCAGGATCTCTGACGATGAAGTCGAAGACACCGTTTTTCCCCGGATTCTGTCCTGTTGCAAAGCCGGTCCACGCCACAGGCGACTGGGAAGGGTTTGTCGTTGCCAGGTGGCGGTATGAGCCGATACCCTTGAGTCTCTGAAAGTTGGGAAGCTCTCCGGAATCTATCATAGGCTCGACTATCTCCGGACTCAGGCCGTCAAAGCCCAGAATAATTATCTTGCTGTCAAATTTCGATGCTGTGTGATTCATTATTGCTCCTGCTGCAAGTGTGATTATGATTATGAGAACAATTATTATGAAGAACAGCTTCCTGCGCTTCCATATGAAGCCCCAGATACCCTTCAGGAACATCTTGACGAATCCAAGAAAGGCCAGGAGAAGAATGAGCAGATATGCTCCAGTCCCGACTACCGTGTTTCCTGTTGAAGGGTCAATGTATGTTATCATAATCCCTGGTGGTATCTGATGCTGTGTTGATAGAGAACAATGAGATCATATCATTATATCGACTTTTTTTCAACATATGCTGAAACCCGGATCTCCGGGGATAGCGTTCTCCCCTGACATGCAAATCCATCCTGCCAGGCTTGATTTCTTTTATTCAGTGTGAATTTTCAGCTCCGATCCGATTCTTTTCAATGGCACGAAGAACGAATCTGTCCTGCCTCTCTGCAAATTCCGAATACTATCTCCATCAGAGGGCTGCTGCTCTGGCGCCTGGCTTTGCACGTCAGAAGAAAAATTCCCGCTCTGGCGGACTCCTTTCAGAATCAGAGGTTTTCATAAAAATCTGCAAAAAGAGTAGATAAATTTTTCAATATGTTATATAATCAATATGATAGGTTTAGTCATATAAGGAGTATTCAGGTGAAACTGACAAATCGGTGTGAATATGCCCTTCTCGCGCTTGCCTATCTCGGGCGCTGCAGCAGTGACGAATACGCCACTGTCGAGAAGATTTCGGCGTCTCAGGGGATCCCCCCCAAGTTCCTGGAGCAGATTCTGCTGTCGCTCAAACGGGCACAGTACCTGCAGAGTGCCAAGGGGCAGGGTGGGGGATACCGTCTGGCAAAACCGGCCTCTGAGATTTCGATAGCAGAGATAATAAGGTTTATGAACGGGGCATTGGCTCCGACAGACTCGGTCAGCCAGTACTTTTACAACCGTACGCCGATTGAGCGTGAGAAGATTCTGGTTACACTGTTCAGGGAGATCAGAGACATGATTGCAGAAAAGCTCGAATCCACAATGCTATCCGATATATTGTAATATAAATATAATCTGTCTTTGAAGGAGATGCTGCCATGATACAAAGCATATCTATTCTTGGAGGGCGGGGGAAAACAGGAATTCCCGAGCCTGTGCGGTCGATTGAGCTCGCCATGGGTGATGTGGTCAGCATCGTAGGCCCTACCGGATCAGGAAAGACTACATTTATCAATGATATAGAGCTGTTTGCCAATGGGAACACCCATACAGGGCGAAAGATCCTTGTAAACGGGAAGCATCCCACTGCTGAATATCGTGAAGATCCTTCCAGGCACCCAATTGCGCTGATCACACAGCATACAACCTTTCTTTCCGATCTGCCTGTAGGTGAGTTTCTGTCAATTCACGCACGGATCCGCACACAGGCTGACAGAGAGAGTGAAGAAAAAGTGGAGCGGACCCTCGATTTTGCCAATCAGCTTACCGGTGAGCCAATCCTCACGAAGAGCCGAATGACCGAGCTGTCCGGCGGCCAGACCAGAGCGCTGCTGATAGCCGATGCCACTGTTCTCTGCGAAACACCGGTTGTGCTTCTTGATGAGGTGGAGAATGCCGGCATAAACCGGATCAGAACGCTTGAATTGCTGAAGGAGTATAAGAAGATATTCATCTTTGTGACTCACGACCCCAGAATATCTCTGCTGTCGGATTTCAGAATAGTGATGAGCGGCGGTTCGGTGACCAAAATCCTCAGAACAGATACCGGCGAGAAGGAGCTGTCCGGCGTGGTGAGCAGGATAGATGAGCTCTTTTCAGTGTTGCGCGAAAAGATAAGGCAGGGAGAGCGTCTTGGGCTCGCCGATCTGGGAGGTCTGGTATGAAGCTTGCCATATTTGCCGGACCGGCCACCACCGGCAAGACTGCTGTGCTCAAGCACATAACCAGAAAGCTTCTGGAAGCAGGATTGTCTGTTGCTTACCTCAAGATTGACGTGCAATACGCAGAGGAGGATGAGGAGTTTGCACGTGAATTCAATATTCCCACCCGCAAGGTATACTCTGGAGAGCTGTGTCCTGACCACTGCAACGTAATGGTGCTGGGTGATGCCATAAAATGGGCCGAAGGCTCCGGATGCGGAATTCTGCTCGTAGAGACAGCCGGTCTGTGCCTGCGCTGCTCACCATATGTAGACGGCGGACTTGGTGCAGTGGTTATGGAAGCGACGAGTGGAATGAATATGCCTCTGAAAGTGGGGCCGATGCTGTCGCTTGCCGACATAGCCGTTGTGACCAAGATTGACAGAGTATCTCAGGCGGAAAGGGAAGTCTTCAGAGCCAGGATTCAGGACGTGGCCCCAAAAGTCAAAATAAGAGAGGTCAATGCCCTTTATGGTATCGGGATAGAGCCGCTTGTTGAGTCAATCAGGAACACTGCAGATGCAGGTGAGTCGCTGATGCTCAGGGGAAATCCACCGGTAGGGACTTGCACAATCTGCGTTGGCAAGAAGGAGATTGGGTGGCAATCTCATTTTGGCGTGGTCAGAGCTCTGGATAACCAGATTTTCTACCGTGGCGAATAGCGCTGAACTGCCAGCGACGCAAAATTTTTCACTATCGCTGATCTTCAGATACGATATAATCACGTCGGTGAATAACAGCCGAGAACGGAGAATAGAATGGAAAAAGCAACTGAGCTTCCCGGCCTGAACTGTGGGCTGTGCGGTTACAGAACCTGCAAGGAGTTTGCTGAACGGCTCAGCATTGATCCTGCACAGATAAAGCGGTGTATACCTCTATCGAGAGACACTGTTACACAGAAGCCTTCCGGTGAGCATCGTGAAGGGTGTAATCAACAAGCCTGCGCGGAATGTGGAACAAAGACGGAGGAGCGTCCTGAAGCACAGAAGCCCTGGCACGACAGCCTGGGGAGAGAGTTCGAGTTTTATCTTGAGCATTTTCCTGAAGATCCAGGCCCAAGAGAAGTGATAATCCCACATAATCCGCTGCTTGTTAGGGAGCTGGATATTACTGTCGGAGACATTCTCATCGGCCGCCCTCTGGGGATGTCCTGCGGCTGCCCGATAACTCACTGCGGGAAAGTGATGAAGGTGGATAAGATGACCGGTGTCATGGTCTGGTGTGTCACAGGGCCACTGCAGCCAAGGAGCGAAGGATACAAGGATATGGGATATTATTCGGCTGAGGCTTATGAGGGATTGATAAAGGAAGCCCGATGTGAGATTAAGCTTGGCATGCGCTATCATTTCCAGCCTCGCATGTGCATGCTGCAGTGGCGGCACAGCGGTCTCGTCAACTATCTGAACAGAACCCCTGAAGGCCTTCAGGTGCGCCTTGAAGGCCTCATGATCTGTTGAGGGGGACAGACTCGAATATTAACAAATTGTTAATATTCGAGTCTGTCCTCATTCGAGCTTGGAGAGGAGCTCCTCCACTTTCGATGTCGGAGCGTCTTGTATCATCGCAATAACTACAATCTCTTCCAGCTCTGCGATGGTGGGGTTCCTGAATATCTCTCTGAGAGGCAGCTCAATCGAGAAAGTGCTGTTCATCCTTGTGATGACCTGAGTCGCATGGAGGGAGTGTCCTCCGAGAGCGAAGAAGTTGTCGTGAATGCCTGCCTTTTCTATGGTCAGCACTTCTTTCCATATCGATGCCAGGGCTTCTTCGATGTAGTTGGAAGGTGGAGCATAGTCGCCTGCACCTGTCCTCTCATCCGGGGCAGGGAGGGCTCGGCGATCCACTTTCCCGCTGGCCGTGAGAGGGAGTGAGTCCAGCATCGTGAACGTGGATGGGATCATATGCTCCGGAAGCATCCTCTTCAGATATGCCCTTATATCCTCTCCTGTCAGATCCGGAGAGGCCGGAACGATATAGGCGGCAAGGTAGAAGGAACCGTGAGAATCCTCCCGCATGATCACGGCATTTTCTCTTATCGACAGGTTCCCTGCAATGGCTGACTCCACTTCTCCCGTCTCTATGCGGAAGCCTCTGAGCTTGACCTGGCTGTCGAGCCGGCCCAGGAAATCGATGGCGCCGTCCTGTAGATAGCGCACCTTGTCACCGGTCCTGTACATCCGGGCGCCGGGCCTCAGACTGAAGGGATCAGGGATGAACCTTTCGGCGGTCATCTCCGGTGAGCCGCCATAACCGCGGGCAAGGCCCTCTCCGCCTATGTAGAGCTCACCGTGGAATCCCGGCGGAACCGGATTCATACGGCTGTCCAGGACATAGAGAGAGGTGTTGGCTATGGGCCTCCCGACAGGAACAGTATTCAGAGAGCTTCCGGGCCTGCAGCGCCACCATGAGACATCTATGGAAGCCTCTGTCGGGCCGTAGAGATTGTACAGCTCGGCTTCACAGACGGAGAAGAACTTTTCCTCGAGATCAGAGGGGAGAGCCTCGCCGCTGCAGATTACCCTGGCAAGACTCGGACAATCGAGGCTTGCCCTGTTATCCAGGAAAATCCTCAGCATTGAAGGGACGAAGTGTATGGTTGTGACCTTTTCCTCTCTGATGAGCTTTGCCAGGTATGCAGGGTCCCTGTGCTCTCCAGGTTCTGCAATCACGAGGGCGGCTCCTGTGAAGAGAGGCCAGAAGAACTCCCACATTGACACATCAAAGCTGTACGGCGTCTTCTGCATTACCCGGTCATCTTCATCAAGATTAAAGGCTTCCTGCATCCAGAGTAGGCGGTTCCTGATCCCCAGGTGAGTACTCTGGACCCCTTTAGGCCTCCCTGTAGAGCCGGAGGTGAAGATCATTGATACAAGGTTCAGAGGGGAGCAGTGCACCTCCTCAGCTCCTCCTGCAGAGCAGATCTCCCTGTCCATTTCGCCGGCGGAGGTCAGGTTTTCAGCATTACCTTCTCTGCCCCCGTTCGATGACGAGACATCTAATGTCAGGAGGCCTGGAAAACCTTCTGAAGAGAAGAGGGAGTTGAATCTTTCCTCCGAAATGAGCACTTCCAGCCTGGAATCTTCAATCATCATCTTCAGGCGAGCTTCAGGATATTCAGGGTCTACAGGCACATAGGCGCCTCCTGCCTTCAACACTGCATAGATTGAAACCACCATGGATATGGAGCGCTCCATGCATATCCCGACTGTCACCTCAGGCCCCACGCCCAGCGCCTTCAGGCGGCAGGCAAGGCGCTGGGCCATTGTGTCGAGCTCCCTGTATGTCACGTGCTGCTCTTCGAAGACAAGAGCCAGGGCATCAGGAGTCTTATCCACCTGAGCCTCGAAGAGGCTGTGGAGGCTCGCGGCAGGCCCATAGTCCCTGGCCGTGGCGTTCCATTCTACGAGCGCCCTGTCTCTTCCGGCTGAAGACATCAGAGGCAGCTCTGAGACTCTGAGCCCTGTGTCCCTGATGATCGCTTCCAGAATATTTATGTAATGCCCCGTGATCTGACTGATTGCAGCCTCCAGAAAAAGATCGCTGCAGTATATAAAATCAATTTCCAGCCCTGAAGGCGTTTCTCGGAGATTCACCTCCAGGTCCACCCGTGCTGTGACGGCATTATAATTTAGAAAGGAGAGGGAGAGCCCTGGAAGTGAAAGCTCAGACACTGGCGCATTCTGGAGAGAAAAAAGCACCTGCACCAGGGGATGCCGATCCATGCTTCTCCCTGGATTCAGCTCCTCTACAAGCTTCTCAAAGGGTATGTCTTGATGCATGTAAGCGTCCAGGCAAGTTTTCCTCGTCCTCTCAAGGAGCTCGTCGAAGGTCGGATCAGATGCTGCAGAGCTCCTGAGCACCAGGGTATTTACAAAGAAACCGATGAGGTTCTCAATCTCCCTGCAGGTGCGGTTCGCCACAGGAGCGCCTGTCAGTATGTCGTCCATTCCGCTCCAGCGGTGCATCAGTGCTGCAAAAGCAGCATAGAGAGTCATGAAAAGAGTTGCCGATGAGCGGGCACTCAGGGCTTTCAACTGCTCCACCATCATGAGATCAATATTCGCTGATACTATTCCCGCCTTGAAGCTCTGAACAGGAGGCCTGGGATGATCAGCAGGGAGAGTGATAAAGCCCGGCGCCCCTTCAAGCTGATTTTTCCAGTATGCCAGCTGCCTGTCCAACATCGCGTTGGAAAGCCATTTTCTCTGCCAGACCGCAAAATCGGCATACTGGACAGGGAGGGGCGGAAGAGATGGGGCTCTGTCTTTCAGGAAACTCTGATAGAGCGCAGACATCTCTCTGATAAGGATTCCGATGGACCAGCCGTCTGACACTATGTGATGCATTGTTAAAAGGAGCACGTGCTCTTCTCTGCCGCATCGAAGGAGCGAGCCCCTCACAAGTTGATCTTCTGCCAGATTGAAGGGGAGGCCGGCTTCCAAAACGGCGAGCCTCTTTACCTCAGGCTCGCTTTCTTCAAGACAGGTCAGATCCACAATGGGTATCTGCGTATGCCGTGCTGAAGTGATGACCTGGACAGGCACCCCGTCCTTGGATATGAGACGTGTCCGAAGGCATTCGTGGCGGCACACCATCTCGTGCAGGCTTTCTCCAAGCGCCTGCACGTCAAGTCTGCCTGTTATCCTCAGCGCTACCGGCATATTATAAAAGGGGCTGTCTGGCATGAGCTGATCGAGGAACCACAGCCTCTCCTGCGCCCAGGACAGCGGAAGGCTGCCAGTCCTGTCAGCCCTGGCCATGGGGGGCATCTCAACAGCCCCGGTCGTCATCGCGTTGTTGATTACTGTGGAAAGCAGAGAAACGGTTGGCGATTCAAAGACAGCCCGTAAAGGCACCTCGACTGAGAAAGTCCTGTTTATGCGGGATATGACCTGCGTGGCAGAGAGGGAGTGCCCTCCGATCTCGAAGAAGTTGTCGTGAATCCCTACCTTGTCGAGAAACAGCACTTCCTTCCAGATATCTGTCAGCAGCTCTTCTGTGGGAGTTGAAGCCGGCTCATAACGGCTGTCGTCAGTCTGCCTGCCAGGTGCCGGTAGCGATTTTCTGTCCACCTTACCACTCGGAGAGAGCGGGAAGGCATCCAGTATCACTATAGCCTGCGGTACCATATATTCAGGAAGCCTGCCGCGGAGCCAGGATCGCAGTTTAGGAGCTAACTTTCCTCTCAGTACAGGCATCAGGGGATCATTCGCATAGAGAGACCAAGCCGAGGGAAGAGGAGCCTTCCTGTCCGGAATCGGGATGCTGTGGGCTTCTGATTCGGAATGCCTGAGGATCACGTCAAAGGATCCGTCAGAATAGCCTCTATTCCACAAAAGCTCTACAGAATAGGGATATTTCTCTTCAAGAGCCCAGAACTCGCAGGGATCGATTCCTTCATTATTGCGGCAGCTCTCTCTCAGTTCGCCTGCAGTCCTCACAGCCTTAGCCCCTGCGAGAGCCTCTGCATCACTGGACCCTGTGAGAGCCTCTGCAGCCTTGACTGCTTCGAGAACCCTGCTGTTTGGCACACCCTGCAGGCCTTTAAATTCAAGCACTTCACCGCCCATAATGTCGCAGAGCCTCCGAATGTCAAGCCCTTCACGCTTCCAGTCAAGCCATTGAACCTTCACTTCCTCCACCTGTCCCTCTTTGAATATGAAGGCATCGTAGCGGAATTTCGTCAGCTCATTCAGAGTCCGGCCTTTCTTCAGCATTACCGTCACATGGCTTATCGTTTCGATGCGCTCTTTCAGAGCAGTGAAGAATTGTGGCCCGACAAGGAGCTCCTCTTCATTCATGATGGCCTGCTCAATACCTTTCTTCAGCTCTGAAACAGGCGTTGCAGGCAGAGCCTTATAGAGGGCAACATCTGTATGATAGGCCTGCATCAGCTGCAGATTCCTCACATCGCCGATGAATATGAAGCCTCCAGGCTGCAGGACCTCAAGTGAGCCTTCAATCACCTTTAAAAGATATTCTACAGATGGAAAGTACTGAATTATGGAGTTCAGGATCACTGTATCGAAGGAGCTCTTCCGGAGGCCTTCAAAGTTGTCCGCCTCCCTCTGTGAAAGGGTCACACACTCCATACCCTGAAGGGATGCCTTGATCTTCTCAACGTGGTTCAGCGATACCTTTGAGAAATCCGCTCCGTGGTAACTTTTGCAGTGCAGCGCCATGCGGGAGAGCAGAAGGCCGTTGCCGCAGCCGATTTCCAGAACGTGCTCCGGCTTTCTGGACATTATCCGGTGCACAGTCTCTTCCACCCATTCTCTCATCTCTTCTGCCGGGATCGGCATCCCTGTATAGCTGCTGTTCCAACCTGTTATGTTGAATCTCATATCGTCTGTGGAGGGGGGCTGTGACATGGTTATGTCGTATAGCTCCTGCCAGTGGGAGATTCGCTCCCTTCCGCATTCCATGAGGATATCTGCTGTCTCAGGCGCTTCTCTGCGGGGAACTGCATATGCGGTGAGCTGCAGCCCTCCCTGAGGGGCCTCCTGTGCCAGCACGGCAGCTTCCTGCACAGCAGGATGAGCGGCAAGGACGCTCTCGATCTCTCCCGGCTCTATGCGGAATCCTCTTATCTTGACCTGATTGTCAACGCGGCCGAGATAGTCCAGTGAGCCGTCGTGAAGATACCTGACAAGGTCTCCTGTCCTGTAGAGCCGACATCCCTCCGTTCCGGAGAAGGGGTCTGGAATAAATCGCAGGGCAGTGAGATCAGGCCTGTTCAGGTATCCTCTGGCCAGACCTGCCCCGCCGATGTAAAGCTCGCCAGGCACACCCGGAGGAACAGGATTCATCGCTTCATCCAGAACATAAAAAACAAGGTCTCTGAGTCTCCTGCCTATCGGCGAACAGACATTCCTGTGCTGCACGTCGGAAGGCTGCAGAAAATGCCAGGTACCGTGCACGGTAATCTCTGTAATACCGAACATGTTGACGAGCTGCGGTGAGTGAGGCCCGTGATCTTCCCACCAGGTAATTAGCTTCCCTGCGTCGAGTGCCTCGCCTCCGAAGATGATGTAGCGGAGCGTACTGTTTTTCCTGCTGCCGGTGGAATCGACTTCCGCCAGCCGGATGAATGCTGTCGGGATCTGTGACAGAACAGTGACTCTTTCCTCCTCGAGGAGAAGGTGGAGCTTTTCAGGGTCCCTGGTGGTGTAGTATGGGACGATTACAGTCCGTCCGCCGTAGAAGAGTGCTCCCCATATCTCCCATACTGAGAAGTCGAAGGCATAAGAATGGAAGCAGCTCCATATGTCATCGGCTGAAAAATTGAAGATGCTCTCTGTTGCTGTAAAAAGCCTCGCTACCTGTCTGTGAGGGATGAGAGTTCCCTTGGGCTTTCCTGTAGAGCCGGACGTATAGATTATATACGCAGTGTTCTCAGGTAAGGCTCCCCCATCAGTATTTTCAATGCAGCAGCCGGTACAGCGCTCGTCGTCGATGGAGATGATATGGGCAATCGAGATATCGGAAAACAGGTTCTTAAGCGATTTTTGAGTCAACAGCACTTCGATGGACGAATCTTCCAGCATCAGGCGAAGGCGCTCCTCCGGGTACATCGGATCGAGAGGCACATAAGCGCCGCCTGCCTTCAGGACTGCCAGTATGGCCAGGACCATGTCTATTGAGCGCTCGGTGCAGATTCCGACAGGCTTTTCAGGGGCTGCACCGAGCTCTATCAGATGGCGTGCAATGGCGTTTGCCCTCGAGTTCAGCTCCATATACGTCAGGTGAGTGTCTTCACAGATCAGTGCAACGGCATCAGGCGAGCTTTCAGCCTGAGATTCAAATATCTGATGAATACATCTCTGGTTTATTGTGTCAGGTCCGGTGACGTTCCACTCCCTCAGTATCACGTCCTGCTCTTCAGAGGAAAGAATCCGGAGCTCAGATATTCTTTTCCCGGAGCTCTCTGCGACATTCTCGAGGAGGTTCTGGAAGTGGTCCATCATATCGTCGACTGTCGACGGTGCAAAGAGGTCAGAGCTGTATCTGAAGAGGCACTCAAGTCCTGATGAAGTCTCATAGACGTGCACCTCCAGGTCGAAGCGCACAGTTGCCGCATTGACCTCCATTTGAGATATTGTGAGCCCTCTTGGCGTGATCTCAGACGTGGGGGTGTTCTGAAGTGCAAGGATCACCTGCACCAGTGGCTGACGGCCCATGCTTCTCTCCGGATTCAGCTCATCAACCAGCTTCTCGAAGGGGATATCCTGATGAGTATAGGCTTCAATGCATCTCTTCCTGGTCATTGAAAGAAGCTCTTCGAACGATGGATCGTCCGAAAGGTCGCTGCGAAGGACCAGTGTATTGACGAAGAAGCCGATCAGGCCCTCGGTCTCCTTATGGTTGCGGTTTGCCACAGGGGAGCCGATAAGGATGTCCCTGCCGCCTGTGTATTTATGCATCAGCACGGTAAAGGCAGAGAGCAGTGTCATGAAAAGGGTGGCACCTGCTCTTTCGCTCAAAGTCCTCAGTGAAAGTGTTGTTTCGCTGTCTACGGTGCAGGACCTGAGTCCGGCTCTGAAGCTCTGGATGGGCGGGCGCACATAATCACACGGTAGATGGAGGAAGGCCGGGGCCCCTTCCAGTCGCGTCTTCCAATACTCTAGCTGAGTCTCAAGCACTCTTCCAGAGATCCATCTCCTCTGCCAGACTGCAAAATCGGCGTACTGGACAGGCAATGAGGGCAGGGGAGATGGAGCGCCCTCCGCGAAGGCGTCATAAAGTGCAACCATATCTTTTATGAAGACCCCTGAAGACCAACCGTCTGAGACAATGTGGTGCATTGTAGTCAGAAGCACGTGGCTGGAAGCTCCGCACCTGAGCAGTACTGCTCTTATCAGCATGTCCAGAGACAGGTTGAAAGGCCGGAGGGCCTCTTCCTGAGCCAGTCTCTCCACTTCAGCCAGGCGATCTTCTTCCCTGAGCGCTGAGAGGTCTGCAACAGGAACACTCATCACAGGGTTTTCCTCGATGATCTGGACAGGCCTTCCGCCCCTTGAGACCAGATGGGTCCGGAGTGATTCATGACGCTGCACAATCTCACGGTAGCAGGCCTGAAGTGCTGCTATATGGAGAGGACCTTCAACCTTGAGGGCTGTGGCCATATTGTAGAAAGGGTTGTCCGGTACAAGCTGATCGAGGAACCAGAGGCGTTCCTGCGCCCATGAGAGGGGAAGGTCCAGCTCTCTTTTCGCCGGCAGAATCGGCGGGGCTGCTTCACCCTGTGAGGCTTTCAGGGTCATATCTATACAGGAGCTCAGCTCTCTGATCGACGGAGACTCAAAGATCGTTCGGATGGGAAGATTGATTGAGAAAGATCTTTCGATTCTGGAAATTACCTGCGTGGCATAAAGGGAATGGCCTCCTATCTCGAAGAAGCTATCCAGAACTGAACCCCTTTTGACGCCGAGGACCTCCTGCCATATTGCTGCCACCATCTCCTCTGTCGGAGTGGACGGCCTGTCCTTAAATACCGCCTCTTCGCTCCGCTCAGGGGCAGGGAGCGCTCTCCGGTCAACCTTACCGCTCGGTGTCAGGGGGAGTGAATCGACTATGACAAAGACAGAAGGTATCATATATTCAGGCAGTCTCTCTTTGAGGAATGCCCGCAGCCGGCTCTGTGTAACCAGAGATTCTCCAGCCGCTATATATGCGGCAATGTATGTCAGGCCTGAGCCTCCTTTTCTGGCCACTGCCGCACATTCACTTACAGAAGGAAAGCGGCCCAGTATCCGCTCAACCTCCTGCAATTCGACGCGGAAGCCCCGGATCTTCACCTGTCCGTCCAGGCGGCCCATGAACTCAATCTCTCCGGAAGCGAGGAAACGGGCCCTGTCACCTGTACAGTAAAGGCGTGAGCCTGGAATCGTGCTGAATGGATCAGGTATGAACCGACTGGCAGTAAGTGCAGGGTCGTTCAGATACCCTCTGGCTAAATTGACGCCGCCGATATAAAGTTCTCCTGTCACTCCGATGGGAAGAGGCTCGAGATTGGCATCCAGAATGTATATGGCAGTATTGGCGATCGGGCGTCCGATGGGGGGCAGCTCACTCCACACCTCCGCTCTTTCACCGAGGCTGTGTGCAGTGACAACGTGGCTTTCAGTCGGGCCGTAATGGTTGTGCAGCCTGCAGTCCCGGTAGTTCAGAAAGAGCTCCCTGACGGCCGGAGTGATCCGGAGCTGTTCGCCGGCTGTAATGATCTGCTGAAGGCTGGAAAGAAGCTTCCCGTTCACAGGCGTCTCTCCACATTTCTCTGCAAATTGCTGAAGGGCAACGAACGGCATGTAGAGGCGCCGGATCTGCTGCTCTTCGATATATGAGGTGAGCAGCCCAGGATCCCTTCGCACGTCATCACCTGCGAGCACAAGCGTGCCGCCTGTGCACAGCGTCGTGAAGATCTCCTGGAATGCCACATCGAAGCTGAGAGATGTATACTGGAGAGTCTTTGCAGACTCTGAAAGACCTGGCTGGAGCTCCTGCCATCTGACCAGGTTCACAAGAGTCCGGTGGTGCATCGCCACGCCCTTTGGAATTCCCATGGAGCCGGATGTATATATGACATAGGCCAGGTTGTCAGCATCTGCTGAAAGGTTTGGCGGGCTTCCCGGAGCGATTCCCGAAGGGCTTCCAGGAAAGCTTTCTGAAATACTTGCCGAAGCTCGGTCGAAAGAAGTTTCGAGAGAGATCTCCTCGAGGATCTCTGAGAAGCGCCGAGCTTTGAGCCCGGTTGGCAGCAGGCTTTCTGTGAGACCATCGCCGGTCAGCATCAGCGCTGCCCTGCTGTTTTCGGCAATGATCCTGATGCGCTCTGCCGGGTAGCCTGGGTCTACTGGAACACAGGCGCCTCCGGCCTTCAGCACTGCCAGCACTGCCAAGACCATATGAAGTGAGCGCTCCATATGGATGCCAACAGGAGTATCAGGGCCGACACCCTGCGAGATGAGGTATCGGGCTATCCTGTCAGCCTGCAGGTTCAGCTCGTGATATGTGATGTTATGATCCCTGAAAGAGAGAGCTACAGAGTCCGGTGTTTTGAAGCACTGAGCCTCAACGAGCCGGTGGACAGGCTCATCGAGCCGGTAGTCGGTATCTGTCTCATTCCATTCTGCGAGCACTTTATTACGCTCACTGCTACATAGAACAGCAAGCTCTGAGACTCTCCCGGAAGGGTTTTTCACTATTCTCCCGAGCAGTTTCCGGTAATGCCTTGCCATCCTCTCGACCGTTCCTGCATCGAAGATATCGCTGCTGTAAATAAAATCACAGCGCAGTCCGGAAGGCTCCTCGATCACATGGAGCTCCAGGTCGAATCTGACAGCCACAGTCTTTAATTCCAGGTTTTCTACTTCCAGGCCGGATGGCGAGAGATTGGGCATGGGGTTGTTCTGAAGGGCGAAGAGCACCTGCACGAGAGGCTGCCGATCGATGCTCCGCTCGATGTTCAGCTCTTCCAGCAATTTCTCGAAAGGGATATCCTGATGGGCATATGCATCGATGCAGATCTTTCTGGTCCTGGAAAGGAGCTCGTAAAAAGACGGGTCGCCTGCCAGATTGTTCCGAAGAACCAGGGTATTGACAAAAAAGCCTATCAGGTCCTCTGTCTCCCTGTGAGTGCGGTTTGCGACAGGTGAGCCTGTCAGTATGTCTGTTTCACCGGTGTAGCGGAACAGGAGCATATCAAATGCGGCCAGCAGCGTCATGAAAAGCGTTGCTCCGGATTTCCTGCCGATGTTCTTCAGCTCTTTGTGCACATCAAGGTCAAGCGTGCAGGAAATGCAATTTCCTCGAAAGCTCTGCAGCCTTGGACGGGGATGGTCACCAGGGAGGGGAAGGCTCACAGGAGCTCCCTCAAGCTGTGTTTTCCAGTATCTCGCCTGCCGGTCCAGTACGTCACCGGTGAGCCAACGCTCCTGCCAGAGCGCAAAATCAGCGTACTGTATGGCTGGAGGCGGTATGGAATCATTGGATGAGCCATGCCGGTGCTCCTGATAGCTGGCCACCAGCTCTCTGGCCAGCACTCCCATGGACCAGCCGTCGGCGATGATGTGATGGACTGTGATGAGGAGCACGTGCTCTTCGTGGCCCAGGCATAGCAGCAGTGCCCTTATCAGCAGATCATCTGACAGGCTGAAGGGGAGAAGTGCCATAGAGATTGAGATTCTCTCCACCTCCTGCTTCTTCTTATCATCTTCCAGAGAGGAGAGATCGGAAAGAGAGAGGCGGAACGAATGCTCTGTTCTGATACACTGGAAAGGCTCTCCATCCCTGGAGAGGAAGCTGGCTCTCAACGTTTCCTGCCGCTTGATCAGGCTGCTGAAAGACTGCTCCAGTGCCTTAACATCGAGCGGGCCCTTAATATTCAGCGCTACAGGAATCACGTAAAATGGATTGTCAGGCACGAGCCTGTCCAGGAACCAGAGGCGCTTCTGGGCGAACGAAAGGGGCAGGTGCTCTCTTCTTTCCATTGGCAGAAGAGGCGGCATCGATCTTTTATGCCCTCCGAGCTCGGCACTGACCCTGGCAGCCAGATCTTTCAGCGTGGGGCATTCAAAGATAGCCCTGACAGGGAGATCTATTGAAAAAAGTGTGCTGATCCTGGAGGCAGCCTGCATTGCAGATAGAGAGTGGCCGCCAATCTCGAAGAAGTTTTCTCCGGTACCTGCATCCTGCAGTCCTATTACCTCTTTCCAGATATCTCCCAGCATCTCTTCCACAGGATTGGAAGCAGGGAGTATCTCCCTTTCCATGGAGCTGCCTCTCCCTGTGTGAAGGGAGCGTCTGTCCAGCTTGCCACTTTGAGTCAGAGGCAATGAATTCAGCCTTGCAAAGGCTTCCGGAACCATATAGTCAGGAAGCAGGCTGCGAAGGTACGCCCTGAGATCAGAATCTCTGAGCTCAGCATCACAGGCTACTATGTGGGCTGCGATGAACTGTGACCCCTGGTCATCCTTCTGCAGCGTCACTGCCGCTTCTGAAACGGAAGGATGCTGCCGAAGAAGCGCTTCAATCTCCTCCAGCTCAATCCTGAATCCACGCAGTTTCACCTGATGGTCTAGCCTGCCTAGGAACTCAAGCTCTCCACCTGTGGTCAGGCGCACACTGTCGCCGGTCCTGTAAAGGCGGGCGCCTTCGATACCGCTGAACGGATCTGGCAGGAACTTCTCCGCAGTAAGTCCGGGGCTGTTCTGATATCCCCTGGCAAGCCCTGCTCCGCCGATGTAAAGCTCGCCAGGGATACCTGCAGGTACGGGGCTCAGATTGCCATCCAGGACATACAGCTGCACATTGCCAACCGGCCTGCCGATTGGCACGGCAGGAGCCTCACGGAACCGGTCCGGGTCGGCGTGAAAGAAGCTGCTGTAGATTGATGCCTCTGTAGGCCCGTACAGGTTGGATATGTCTGCCGCAAAGAGCTTCCTGCACTTCTCCACAACTGTTGAAGAGAGCGCTTCGCCTCCACATAGGATATGTCTCAGCCCGGTGCCTGACGATGCCTTTTTCCCCGCTGTTTCTAGAAATACAGAGAGGAGGGATGGCACAAAATCTATTACGCTTATCTTTTCTTCCTCGATGACCTTCCTGAGATATGCAGGGTCTTTACTGCCTCCCGGCTTTGCCACTGCAATCGAAGCTCCTGCCGTGAGAGGCCAGAACAGCTCGCTCACAGAGACGTCAAAGGTGAATCTTGAGTGGAACAGAAGCCTGTCTGAGTCATTGAGACTGTACTCACGCTGGAGCCATGAAAGGACATTGACCACTCCCAGATGCTCGATCTGAACGCCTTTAGGCGTACCTGTCGAGCCTGAGGTATAAAGAACATATGCCAGGTCTCTGGAAGTGGCGTTGCAGGATGGCGTGTCGGAAGTCTTGCCGTAAGGCAGTTCTTCCCGGTCCTGCTGGATCATATCTGCGAGGATAAGATGCCGATCATCTCCTGCAATACCTCTCAGCCTTACTTCAAGTCCGGCTCCGGTGAGCACGACTCTGCATCTGCTGTCGTCAAGCATAAGGCGAAGGCGCTCGTCCGGATAGTCCGGATCGAGAGGCACATAAGCGCCTCCAGCCTTCAGAATTGCATATATGCTTACAACCATCTCAATGGATTGTTCCATGCAGACAGCTGCGACAACATTCCGGCTCACACCTTCGGACTTCAGAAGTGAGGCCAGCCTGGCAGCCCTGCTGTCAAGCTCTCTGTAAGTAAGATGCACATCTTCGTAGACAATGGCGAGGGAATCAGGCGACTTCCCGGCCTGCTCCTCCACGAGCCGGTGAATGCTGCATCCACCGGCTCGTGGGAGACTGTTCTCATTCCAGTCCACAAGCAGCTGGCGGCGCTCTCTTTCAGTCAGGAGAGAGAGCGCCGACAGGGCGGCTTCAGGCTTTATCGCAATCTCTGTCAGAAGTGCTTCCAGATGCCTCATCAGCCTTTCGATGATGATCCCTTCGAAGCGGCTGCTGTCATAACAGATTTTTAGTCTGAGCCTGGAACCCGGTGTCACGATGAGAGTGAGGGCATAATTGGTCTTCTCAACCGCCTGGGCTTCACTCATCTGAAGGCTGCTGTTCCCTTCCGGCAGAGAGCTGTCAAAAGGGAAGTTCTCAATAACCAGTATGCTGTCAAAAAGCCCGATCCCGCCTGGCAGATCACTCCACTTCTGAATCTGAACAAGAGGGGCATAGGCGTACTGTTCCCGCTCCACCTGCCGGTTGTGAAGGATTCTGAGCCATTCTCCGAGGGACAGATGAGCAGGGATACTGACCCGCACCGGCAGAGTGTTGATGAAGAGTCCAACCATCCGATCCACACCGGGCAGTTCTGTTGACCTTCCGGATACTGTGACGCCGAAGAGGACTTCCCTTTCTCCGCTGTAACAGGAAAGCAGAAGCGCCCAGGCACCCTGCAGTATCGCGCTCAGCGTGACTCTCTCTCTTCTGGCGATTGACCGGATCCGGCCTGATAGTTCTTCAGTCAAAGTCAGAAGCTCCTCCCTGTATCCTGTGGAAGATTCACAGGATCTTTCAACGGCAGGCTGAGTGGGTGCATAGAATCCGGAGAGCTCATTGCGCCAGAACCTCTCGGCTTTTCCCATATCCTGTCTCCTCTGCCACTCTATATACAGGCGGTAAGGGGTTGGCGTCGGAAGAGCGGCGTCACTCCCATCTGCATATGACTGATAGAGGGTGAATACTTCATTCAGCACAACAGGCAGGGACCAGCCATCCATAAGGATATGGTGGTGATGCCATAGAAAAAGCCACGAGTCATCACCCAGCCTGACAAGCCGGGCATTTGCGACAGGCGCCTGCCTGATGTCGAGACTCCTGCTGTCCCTGCTGTCCAGAAGAGATCTGCGCTCCTTCTCCAGGCCGGCGATGTCGAGGCTCCGCCAGTCCTCCTCGCTCCAGGGCAGGACTGCGCGGCGTTTTACAGCCTGGACCGGCTCGTCAAGACCCTCCCAGAGAAAGTATGTCCTGAGGACTGCGTGGCGATCCACAACAGACTGCCACGCTCTGTGGAAAGATTCAGTATCGAGATCTCCGTGCAGAACACAGCTCAGCTGCTCAAGATATATATCTGATTCAGGGTTGTAAAGAGTATGAAACAGCATGCCCTGCTGCATCGGTGAAAGGGGGTATACATCTTCAATTTCCGATGCCGCGCCAAACAGGCGGTCAAGGTCAGCCTGATTCAGCGATATCAGCGGGAAGTCTGAAGGTGTGCGCCCACCTGCACCGGGAGAAAGACAGTGCTCCGTGATCCGGTGAAGAGATTCCACAAGCCATCCGGCCAGTTTTTCGACTGTCTCACGCCTGTGGAGATGTCGGCTGTAACAGAAGGTCATGCGCAATTTCCCGCCGGAAATGATTCCGTTTATGTCGATCAGGTGCCTGCGCATCATTCCAGGGCTCACATCTTTTCCTGCATCTTCCAGTGCAATGTTGTAATCTCCGCTGGAAAAGGCGCTGTCGATCTGTCCCAGATAGTTGAAGCTGATCTCAGCTCTGTCGTGGGCTTTAAGCATCTCGCGCAGTGCCACGTCGGGACTCAGATATCTCCCGATACCATACTCGACTCCCCTCTTAGGGATGGTCCTCTGATTCTCCTTGACACGCTTCAGTGCAGCTCCCGGATCAGTCGCGCCAGTCAAGTCCAGTGTTACCGGATAAAGGCTTGTAAACCATCCCACTGTGCGGCTGATATCCAGGTCATCAAAAAGCTCCTCCCGTCCGTGCCCTTCCAGATCGACCCTGAATACCGATTGTCCTGTCCACCTGGAGAAGGCCATCGCCAGAGCTGTGAGGAGCACATCGTTGATATGGGTAGAGTAGACAGCAGGGATATGGCGAAGAAGCGATGAGGTATCTTCCCCGCTGAGGCTCACGATGACAGTGTCCTCCGAGTCTATGGTATTTTCATCTTTATCAGAGATGAGATCGCAGGGCAGGGGAGATACCGGCACCGATAGTGTCTTCTGCCAGAAGGCTTTTTCTTCATCTATACTTCCTTCTGCTGCATATTCATTCAGCCTGATTGCCCATTCCCTGAAGGATGTGGTCTTTGGAGGCAGAGATGCCGTTCCTTCATTGATGAGCTGTTCATAGGCACTGAAGAGATCGGAGATAAGGATGTGCCACGAGACGCCGTCCACTGCAAGATGATGAATGACTATCAGAAGGCGTCCTGACCTCACTTTACCTCTGGAAAACAGTATTACCCTGATGATGGGGCCTTCTGAGATATCAAGGCCTGTCTGTGCTGCTGACGATTCGGCCTCGACAGAGGAGGCGAAATCGCTGTCATCGAGCGCTCGCAGGTCTACCGAGGCAAAGGTTTCTTCTCTTTCAGTCTCTGTAATACTCTGTGTCCAGGCCGAGTCTGTCCCTGCAAAGCGGAGGCGCAGAGCATCGTGATGTCTGATTAGGAGATTCAGAGCTTCATCCATTATGCCGGCCTCTAAAGTTCCCGGAACTTCAAGCAGCACTGACTGGTTAAAGTGATGAGGATCAACAGGGTCGTCTTCAAAGAACCACTTCTGTATCGGGGTAAGGGGCAGTTCACCTGTCACCGTGCCCTGTTCAACTGTGAGCCTGGGGCTCTTCCCGCAAAGCTCTGCCAGAGAAGCCACTGTCGGATTTTCAAAGAGCATCCTGACAGTAAGAAAGATGCCTGCCTCTCTGGCACGGGATACCACCTGGATGCTGATTATGGAATCTCCTCCCAGCGTGAAGAAGTTGTCGTTCACGCCGATATTCCCGATGCTCAGCAGATCGCTCCATATGGAGGTGAGGATCTTCTCAGTCTCTTTGCGAGGTGGAACATATGTGTCAGAGACACTGCTGAAATCAGGTGCAGGAAGAGCCTTTCGGTCTGTCTTGCCGCTGACGGTAAGCGGCATTTCACGCATCACGACAAAGACTGAGGGAACCATATAGGAAGGGAGCCTTCCCCTGGCATAGCTGTCAAGCTCCTCCCTGATCTCTGCCAGGTCATCTTCGCTTCGCTGCAGCACAACATATGCCACCAGATATCTTATTCCGGGCCGGTCTTCCCTTGCCAGAACCACGCAGTCACGCAGGGAAGGATGATACCGCAATACTTCTTCAATCTCGCCAGGCTCGATGCGGAAGCCCCGGATCTTGACCTGGTTGTCAATGCGGCCGATGAACTCAATGCTGCCGTCTATGAGAAAGCGGGCCCGGTCTCCTGTCCTGTAGAGGCGGGCTCCCCCCTCCCTGAACGGATTAGGAATAAACCTCAAAGCAGTCAGGTCTGGAGAGGCGACATAACCTCGGGCAAGGCCCTCCCCTCCGATAAACAGCTCGCCTTGAACAAGTGGAGGCACAGGGTTGAGATATCTGTCCAGGATAAAAAGCTGTGTATTGGCTATAGGTCGGCCTATCGGAACCGTGCTCTGTGTTGAGTCCCTCATACATCGCCACGATGAGACATCTACTGCAGCCTCAGTAGGTCCATAGAGATTATGGAGCTCAGCTCCCGATATCTGGAAGAACTTCTGCTGCAGAGAGCAGGTCAGCGCCTCTCCGCTGCAGATGACTCTTCTCAGCGGGGAGAGTCTGGCAGATTCCTTTTCCTCCAGAAAAGCCTGAAGCATCGATGGGACAAAATGAATGGTGGTAACCTTCTCTTCCTCAATCAGCCTGGCGAGATAGTCACCGTCCCTGTGCCCGCCTGGAGATGCAATTACAAGCCTGGCGCCGGTGAACAGGGGCCAGAATATCTCCCAGACAGAGACATCAAAGCCTGATGGAGTCTTGTGAAGCACAGTGTCGCCTTCATCGAGCCTGAATTCATCCTGCATCCAGAGCAGGCGGTTTCTGATCCCTCCGTGAGTGTTCATGACTCCCTTCGGTGTGCCTGTCGACCCTGACGTATATATCGTATAGGCCAGGCTCTGACTGCTGCCGGTGTATTCAGGGCTTCCCCGGTCTCCCTTCACAGGAGCCGTGTCTTCTGTCAGCTCGAGATGGGGGATTGCAAGGTCCGCCAGCACGAGATGGGGGATTGGAAGGTCCGCAAGAAGGTGGTGGAATTTTCTCTCAGTGATGACCACCTCCAGGCCTGAGTCAGATGTCATGAGAGAGATCCTGGATTTCGGCAGCTCAGGGTCCAGAGGCAGATAGGCTCCACCAGCCTTCAGCACGGCATAGAGGCTGACCACCATTGACAGTGAACGCTCCATGCAGACTCCTACTGATATATCCGGCCCTGTGCCAAGGAATTTCAGCTCGCCGGCCAGATTGTCGGCCTGTCTGTTCATTTCGCCGTATGTAAGGTGCTCATCCTGATATACAAGGGCCACTGCATCGGGAGTTTTTCCCGCCTGCGCATCAAAAAGACTGTGGATTGTGAGAGAACCGGGATAGGAGACTTCCGTGTCATTCCACTCCCAGAGCAGCCGATGACGATCACGACGGGAAAGAAGGGATATTTCAGATATGGTCTTTCTGCCGTCCTGCGACAGCTCCATGAGAATAGTCTCCAGAGTTGTCAGGATCATCTCTGCAGCCTCTTCAGTGAATCGTCTCGCATCGTAGGAAAGCTTCAGTGTCAGCTCCCTTCCGGGAGATGCAGCCAGCGTGAGAGCATAGTTGGTCTGCTCAATGGCGTGCACATCGTATATCCTGAGAGAGACCGGAGCCTCCTCGATCGAGCTTTCCACAGGGTAGTTCTCGAACACCACAATGCTGTCAAAGAGGCCGATACCTGCAGGGATATCACACCATCTCCGGATATCAGCGAGGGGTGCATGGGAATAGCGCTCCCGCTCTGCATTGCGGCTGTGCAGTTCACGGAGCCACAGGCCGATCTCTTTCTCACCGGAGATCTCAACCCTCACAGGAACGGTGCTGATGAACAATCCTACCATGTCTTCGACACCTGTGAGTTCGCCGGGACGCCCTGATGTAGTGGCGCCGAAAAGCACCTCGTCTTCGCCGCTTATGCGGGACAGGAGTATAGCCCAGGCGCCCTGCAGCAGTACATATTGTGTAATATGCTCCTGTCGTGCGAAGGACTGCATCCGGGATGTCAACTCTAGAGTGATGACTGTGCTTTTTTCTCTGAATCCCTGCTCTCTTTCTGGATCGGCAGCTTCGAATGGAAGTGATGTCGGCGCTGCTATGCCTCTGTGCTCTCTCTTCCAGAACTCTTCAGCCTCTCCCATATCCTGACCGGCGAGCCATTTGATGTAATCGCGATAGGGACGCACAGGAGGGAGGACAGCGGTGCTTCCTGTCCTCTCTGCCTCATAGAAGGAGAATAACTCCCTGAGAAGGATGGGAAGACACCATCCGTCAAGCAGGATATGGTGATGGTGCCAGACCATGCGCCAGCGCTCTTCGTCCAGGCGTATGAGCTGATACTTCATCAGCGGGGCAGTGCCGGGATCGAAGCCTTCCTTCCGTATAAGCTGCAACGATGCGCCTGATCTCTCGATCTGAACCTGCTTTTCAATGCTCCGCCAGTCTTCCTCGCTCCATGGAAGCTCGATCTGACGCCTTACCAACTGCACAGGGCTTTCGAGCCCCTCCCAGATGAAACAGCTTCGGAGCGCTCCGTGGCGGCTCACAACCTTCTCCCATGCTCTTCTGATCGCTCTGTTGTCAAGATTCCCCTCTATGGTGAAGCTCAACTGCTGGATATATACTCCTGATTCAGGCGTGTAGAGGGTGTGAAAGAGCATGCCCTGCTGTGTCGGGGAAAGCCTGTAGATGTCCTCAATATCTTCATCATCACTGATGAAGCGCCTGAGCACCTCCGGAGCATTGTCGGAAAGCGGGAACTCTGAATGCTCTGATGGCTCTGGCTGGACACCTGTCTTTACTTCCAGGGCTGATCTGGAAGGCTTTTCACTGCAGAGCGCTGCCAGCTCCTCAACTGTCTGGTATCTGTAAAGCAGGTGGCCAGAAATCTGAATGCCCTGCGCCCTGGCTTTCGACACCACCTGTATGGCTATGATTGAGTCTCCGCCCAGGTTGAAGAAATTATCCCTGATCCCGACACGCTCGATGTTGAGCAGGCTGGACCATATTGACGCCAGAGCCGACTCTGCAGGTGTGCGCGGCGCTTTATATGAGTCCAGCTTCAGAGCCGCTTCAGGGGCAGGCAGTGCCTTCCGGTCTACTTTGCCGCTGGATGTCACAGGCAGGCGCTCAAGCCGGATAAATGCTGACGGGACCATATATTCAGGGAGGCTCTCAGAGATAAAGGCGCGCAGGGCATCAGCATCAATTCTGAAGTGGCTCTCATCCGACACTATATAAGCTGCAAGATACTTCTGCCTTGAGAGTCTCTCCTTTGCTGTAACTATTGCCCTGCTGATACCGGGATATCGGCAGAGCACCGACTCGACCTCTCCAGGCTCGATCCTGAACCCCCGTATCTTGACCTGATTGTCTAAGCGCCCCAGAAACTCGATAACGCCTTCAGGAAGCCAGCGGGCTCTGTCGCCTGTCCTGTAGAGCCGGCTTCCATTGTTGTCTCCAAAAGGGCTGGCGATGAATCTCTCTGCTGTCAGGCCGGGATCTCCGAGGTAGCCTCGAGCCAGGCTGATGCCGCCGATAAAGAGCTCACCGGGGATCCCTACAGGCATGGGCTCCAGGTTTTCATCGAGCACATAGAGAGATGTGTTGGCAACAGGGCGGCCTATCGGCACCGTTCCGTGCAGTCCATCAGTCCTGCACTCCCATATGGAGGCATCGACGGCAGCTTCAGTGGGACCGTAAAGGTTGTACAGCCTGCAGTGCAAGGTATTGAAGAATCTCTGCTGGATATCAGCCGGAAGCTCTTCTCCACTGCTGAGCACAATTTCGAGGGAGCGGCACCTCTCCAGTTCTTTCTCTTCAAGGAAGGCTCCCAGCATGGGCGGCACGAAGTTTATGACACTGATCCTCTCTTCTTCAATCAGCTTCACCAGATAATCGGTGTTCTTATGCCCTCCCGGCACTGCCAGGACTATTGTCGCCCCTGTCATCAGAGGCCAGAAGAACTCCCAGATCGATACATCGAATGTATAAGGTGTTTTCTGCAGCACCCTGTCCTCACCGGTCAATCTGAAATGATCCTGTATCCAAAACAGGCGGTTGCAGATCGCCTGGTGTGTATTCATTACCCCTTTCGGGGCTCCTGTAGAGCCTGACGTATAGATGACACAGGCCAGCTGAAGAGATGCTTCCGCGCTGTGAGGCATTGCATCATAACAGGCGGCAACCGCGTCTTCCACGGCGAAGGAGAAGACACTGTGAGGCACCAGATGGCGCAGTTCATTCTGTGTGATCAATGTCTGGATTCCGGCGTCCCTGAGCAGCAGAGAGATGCGCTCTCCTGGATATTCAGGATCGACCGGCACATAAGCACCTCCTGCTTTCAGCACTGCAAGCAGGGATATGACCATTTCACACGATCTCTGCATCAGAATGCCGACAGGAATATCAGCAGAGATGCCGTGCTTCTCGAGGAAACGGGCGCAAAGATCTGCACGGGCATCCAGCTCCTGAAATGTGAGATGCAAGTCGCCATACACTGCCGCCACTGAATCAGGAGTTTTATCGGCCTGCTCTTCAAAGAGATGATGAAGGCACAGGTCGGCAGGGTAGTCAATGAAGGTATCGTTCCATTCCGATAAAAGCCTGGTCTTCTCTGCAGGGACAAGGAGCTGTAGAGAAGAGGCCAGCCGATCGGGATCAGAAGAGATCTCGCCGAGCAATGCCTGGTAATGGCCGAGGAGGCGCTCCATCGAGGGCGCTTCAAAGATGTCGCTGTTGTAGGTGCACTCCAGTACAAACTCTCCAGTGATCTCGGTGAGGTTTATGACCACGTCGAAGGCTGTGAACTTGACAGGCTGGGAGCGCCACGACACCTGGAGCCCGCTCATTTCAGGCACATCTGAAGGCCTGTCCAGGTTGAATATGGTGGGGAAGAGCAGCGAGAGGTCTCCCTGCCTCTTCAGATCCAGCTTTTTGATGAGCTCCGCAAAGGGGTAATCCTGGTACGTGTATGCCTCCAGCAGAGTATCCTTCATCTGCAGGAGATACTCTCTGAAGGTACAGCCCTTCTCAAGATTACTCTCGATTGGCACGATATGGGTACAGTAACCTGCGAGTGTATCGCCGCCCCGGAGCGACCGGCCTGCTGAAGGAATTGCCACGATGAGCCTCCTGGCTCCGGTGAGGCGGTGGAGGAGCAGCGTGTAAGTGGAAAGCCAGATCATGAAGGGAGTGCATCCGTGTTTTCGTGCTACCTGCACAGACTTCTCCATGAGACCGGCATCTGCGTTGATCGTCACCGTACCGGCCCGGTATGAGCGCTCTTTTGGCCGCGGCCTGTCAGCAGGAAGGTCGAGGACAGGTAGTGAGCCTGTAAGCTTCTCACTCCAGAATTTTTCCTCTCTCGACTTCAGAGGAGAGAGCATCTGCAGAGACTGCCACATCACATAGTCCCGGAGCTGAAGCGGCGGGGCAGGCAGAATCACGCGCCCTTCACAGGCTCTGCAGTAAAATTTTCCCAGCTCCTGCACGATGATATTCATCGAAAGCCCGTCGGCAATTATATGGTGGGCAGTGATGGCGAGAAGGTGCCGGTCTGTTCCGACCTTGAGAAGGTGCGCCCGGATGAGAGGCGGTCTGGACAGCTCGAAGGCCTTCTCTCCTTCCTCTGTAAACCAGGCATCGACAGAGCTCTCATCAGAGCCTGACAGATCGACTAGGGGGATGTCGATCTCAACGTGATTCTTCACATATTGCGCCCCATCGGCAAAAAATGTCCGCAGCGCTTCGTGGCGCCTTACTACTGCTCTGATCGCTGTGGAAAGTGCTTCTTCATTTACAGGCCCTCTGAGCTCGAGAACGGCACGGACGTGATAGGCGCAGGAGCCCTGCTCGCTTATCTGGGCCAGCGCCCAGAGCTGTCTCTGAGCTTCCAGGAGTGGCAGAGGCGAACTTATATCTGAGTTGTCATTCAGGCCCCCTGCCAGGCTGTCATCCAGGCCCCCTGCCAGGCTGTCATCCAGGTCCCCTGCCAGACTCTCAGGTCTGCTATCCTCGGGAATCCCGACTCTTCTCTGCTCTTTTCCGGAGCCTCCACCTGGCCTGGAAGGCAGAAAACCGCCACTTCTCATATCCGAAACGCTCTCCTTCACCGCCTCTGTTACAAAATCGATATCTTCATCTGTATGAGCCATTGACAGGAAACAGTTGCGCCACTCCCAGACGTAGATGCCGCGGTTCAGCAGATGATATGAAAAGATATCCAGGTGCGGTATGTCAAATCTGAACAGCGAAGAGAAGTATACAATTTCTGCAGGAACTCCCTGCAAAGCGAAATAATCGTTCAGCCTTCCGGCCATCATCGCCGTGCGCCTGTTCAGATTCTCCTGCAATGCAGGGCTCTCAGCCTTCAGATACTGCAGCGTGGCAAGGGCCGTAATCATCGTCAGCGGATGCTGGCAGAACGTTCCTCCGAAGAAGACCCGCTCGACCTCCGGAAATGAATCGTCGCCGTATCTCCAGATTCCGCCGTCGATTCTGTCCATGTACCGCGATCTTCCGGCTACGACACCTAAAGGCATGCCGCCGCCTATTATCTTCCCGTAGGTTGCGATGTCAGCCTTTATCCCCCAGAGCCCCTGCACTCCGCCTGGGTGGACCCTGAAGCCTGTGATCATCTCATCAAAGATCAGGATTATCCCTTTTCTTTCAGTAATCTCCCTGAGGGCTGTGAGAAACTCTTTTGGCTGGAGGGATGGATTGCGGCTCTGAACCGGCTCTGCAATGACGGCCGCCAGTTCGCTGGCGTGGGCTTCAATGTATTGCAGCGACTCTTCCTCGCCGTATTCGAGAACGACCATGGAATCGACGGCGCTCTGCGGAGTTCCAGGAGCGACAGGCACAGGCCTGCTGATGCCCTGAGAAATGAAGTTCCTGGCCATCGTGCCGTCTGCATGACCGTGATAGGAACCCTCAAAGAAGACAATCCTGTCCCGACCTGAGGAGGCTCTTGCAATGCGAAGCGCCGCCATCACCGCTTCGGTTCCGGAGTTTGTGAAAGTCACCCTTTCGTGGCCTGTCATCTCTGCGATGGACTCTGCAACCTTCCCGGCGAGAGGAGAGCGCGGTCCCAGTATGAGATGGTCTTCGATTCTCTCTTTCAGTACTTTGTCGATGAAAGGAGGATTATGGCCGAAGAGATGAACGCCGAAGCCCATTGTGATGTCTATGTATTCGTTTCCGTCGATGTCCTGCATTCGGGAGCCGCTGGCCTTAGCACCGACTATCGGGTAGAGCATCTCTTTCGTCGGGAAGCTGAATCCAACAGAGGCCCGGCTGTCAGACAGAGTGGGCCTGTATTGAACGGCCTGCTCTCTGGATCTCTCTGTGCGCCTGGTGTATCTTTCTATAAGAGCTTCCAGGTGAGAGCGCTGCTTTGCGGCAAGGCCGCTTTCCTCTGATCGGCCGGACTTCAACAGATCCTGCGGAAGCGGAGCGCTTCTGCGCCTCCCGGCATTCCGGCCCGGTGGCGCTGTGCATTGATGTCCATCTCCTGCAATGTGTGACGGCAGCTGCGTTTCCGGACCTTCAGCAAGCCGGACCAGGCCCGATTCACGCAGGAATTGAAGCTGTGAGGTAATAACCTGACTGAGCGACTCTGCTACGGATCTGAGCTGCTGTGAGAAGAAGTTTCTGATCCCCTGCGGAAGCTCCTCCATCTGCTGAAGCTCCTGCGTCTTGAGTGAATAGAGATCGTTCACCTTCAGCAGTTCCTGCGGCATCTCTGAATCGATCATCAGAGTTGAAGTGCCGCGCTGCTCTGCGGCAGGAGGGAGATTCTGCTCGATATAATCGACCAGCCTGTTCACCGTCGTGAGCTCCCTGAAGAACTGGTTCAGCTCTGTTCTTATCCCGAAGGTGCTTTCCACAGACTGCCTGAGCTTTATCAGAGCCAGTGAGTCCGCACCCATGTCAAAAAATGAAAGATCTGCCATTTCATCTGAAAACTCGATTGGGAGACAGAGCTTGATGAGAGACTTCAGAGAGTCTGTGATGCCTTCCCGTTTCATTTCTGCTTTGACGATCACGTCCGTAGCGCCGGTTTTTCCGGCAATTCCGTCCATATCAGGAGGTACAGCGGCGGTCGCCTGAGGAGCAGAAGCAGATGCCCCGATCTCTCTATCTCCTGCTGTCAGAATGTGAGTCTTCACTGCCTTCTTCTGTGCGCTGATCCGGTGAGGCAGGCGCTGGAATGGATAGAGAGGAAGGCTCACTCTGCAGCGTTTCTGACCCCTGTAAAGCCCCTGCCAGTCAATGTTGGCGCCCAGGGCATACAGAGCGCCAAGGCTTTCCAGCATCTGCCTCACGTCCTGCCTGCCCCTGCGGAGACTTGGAAGCAGCTCAATATCGCCGGAGCTTTCCAGCGGGAGGCATTGTATCAGTCCCAGCAGCGTCGGATCCGGTCCGATCTCGATAAAAACATTGACTCCTTCTCTTGACAGGTTCTCCACGCTTTCTGAGAAAAGCACTGTCTGGCGCATGTGGCGGCACCAGTATTGGGGAGTGGTTATCTCCTCTCCGGCAGCCTTGCCTGTCACATTGGATATCACAGGTATTGCAGGCGGCGATAAGTGTATGGCTCCGACGAGCCTTGCGAACTCCAAAAGCATGGGCTCTATGAGAACAGAGTGAAACGCATGGGAAACCTTCAACTTCATGTATCGAATGGATGCTCTGTCTAGCGCCTTCTGCAGTAAATCGACCGCTTCCCTTCGGCCGGCGACAGCCATTATCTCAGGACCGTTAACCGCTGCCAGAGATAGATCGCACCTTTGTCCTCCTGATTCGATGAGCCTTTCGACCATCTCCCTCCCGGCAAATACTGATATCATCTCTCCCTTTTCACAAAGCTCCTGCACCAGCCGGCCTCTCTCAACGATAAGGCTCAGTCCATCTTCCAGGGTGAAGACACCTGCCGCACAGGCTGCAGCATACTCTCCAAGGCTGTGGCCCAGGACTGTGTCAGGCTTTATCCCCCAGGATTCCCACAATCTGAAGAGGGCCATTTCGAGTGAAAACAGGGCAGGCTGAGTGTAGCGGGTCTCATCCAGTTCAGAGTCAGAGCATCCTTCAGGGTTGAGAAGCTTGAACACGCTGTCTCTGCCGACTTCTGAAGGCTCTTTAAAATCACCGGGATAAAGAATATCGATCAGAGACCTGTCCAGATAAGGCCGTAAAAAGGTGTCGCACCTGTCAATGCTCTCCCGGAATACAGGCTGACTCTCATAGAGCGAGCGCCCCATCCCCTTGTACTGTGAGCTCTGCCCTGTGAAGAGAAATGCGGTGACAGGGCTCCCGGCGCGTCGGACCTTCCCTTGCTCTGGCGCCGCTGCAATTCTGCTGCCGGCATAATCATCAAGAGCTGCTTTCATCTCTTCGTGCGACGATGCTGTTACTGCAAGTCTTAAAGGCAGATGAGTCCTCCTGGTTGCCGAGGTAAAGCACAGTTCTGCAAGCGAGATATCGGGATGAGCCTCAATGCTTCTGCTGTAACGTCCTGCCAGCTCCCTCAGCGATTCTTCGCTCTTTGCCGAAATGGGAAGGAGGTGAACGGCCTGCACAGAGCCGTTAAGGCCTGTTTCCACGGCATGGAAAGAACCGTCCAGCCCGGTCTCCGCACCAGACGAAGCAGTATACTTTGAAGTCTCAGCGCCAGGCAGGATACCTTCCGACCGATTCTCTGCAGCGTGTGACAGAGGCTCTGACAGGATGATATGGGCGTTGGTGCCGCTGAAGCCGAAGGCGCTCACGCCTGCGATACAGGGCTTCCCATCAGGCGCATCCCACTCTGTCGGTGTTTTCGGTATTACAATCGGGAGCTCGTCCCACAGGATATGAGGGTTGGGCTTCTTGAGATGGATATGAGGCGGTATTATACGGTGTCTCAGCGAGAGAACAGTCTTGATTATGCCTGCAATCCCCGCTGCTGACTCGAGATGGCCGATGTTGGTCTTGACAGAGCCTACCATCAGACTGGTTTCTCTGTCTCTGAATACATCGGCAAGAGCTTCTGCCTCCACAGGGTCTCCCAGGGCTGTCCCTGTCCCGTGCGCTTCAATATAGCCGATTTCATCTGGTTTGAGTCCGGCATTTTGCAATGCTTCACGTATCACTTTCTTTTGCGCCAGGCCGTTTGGAGCTGTTAAACCGTTGCTTCTGCCGTCCTGGTTTACAGCAGTTCCTCTCACAACGGCCAGAATGTTGTCTCCATCCTTTTCTGCATCTCTGAGCCTCTTCAGGACGACTATGCCGCATCCCTCACCTCGGGAGAAGCCGTCGGCGGAAGCGTCAAAAGCCTTGCACCGGCCATCAGGTGAGAGGGCCTCGAGTTTAGACAGGCCTATGTGCCCTTCAGGAGCGAGAATGAGGTTAACACCTCCGGCCATCGCCAGATCAGATTCCCTTCTCTCAAGGCTCTGCACGGCCAGGTGGAGAGCCACCAGAGATGATGAACAGGCAGTGTCAATCGCGCAGCTGGGACCCTGGAATCCATATGTGTATGATATCCTTCCGGTCGCGGTGCAGAATGATACTCCGGTAATTGAATAGGCGTCAATGGTCTCAGGATTGCCTGACCTGATGCAGGCCTGAACGAAATCATTATTTGTTATACCGATGAAAACAGCCGTTCTGCTTTCATTGAGTCCTGCCACATCAATGCCTGCATCTTCCAGGGCGTGCCAGCTGACCTGCAGGAGAAGGCGCTGCTGCGGATCGAGTGAAGATGCCTCGCCTGCTGAGATGCCAAAGAATAAATTGTCAAACAGACTGGCGCCCTCTATGAATCCGCCAAAAGGGGTAATCATCCTGCCAGGGGCGGCAGGGTCGGGGTCATAGTATTGTGACAGGTCCCATCGCTCATCAGGGATTCTCGTTATGGCATCGAAGCCTGCAATCAGGTTCTTCCAGAACTCATCAGGGCTCTCTGCGCCCCCGGGGAAATGGCATCCCATCCCGATTATGGCCACAGGCTCGCTGCTCTTCAGGCTGTCAACCTCTGCCTGAAGAGTCTTGATCCTGAGAGATGCTTTCTGCAGCGTCTGTATGTATTTTTCTCTTTCCTGGATGTCCATCAGGGTCAACTTCTTTTTACAAGTGCATCTATCTCATTGAGCAGGTCATCTGTGGAATATGCCTGAGCTTCTTTTATATCTGATCTGTCCTGAAAAGTCAGGACATTGGACAGGATATAGTCTGCCACCTTCTTCAGGGTGGGGTAGTTGAAGAGCAGGGTCATAGGGAGCGTTGTCTTTACCTCCCTGTTGAATTTGTTTCTCATCTCGACAATCATCAGTGAATCGACACCCTGCTCCATAAGAGGTGTATCGGTTTTTACCTGTCTCGGATCATCGCAGCCCATTATTCGGGCAGACCATCTCTGCATATACTGGACGAGAGCTTCTTTCCTTTTTGCAGGCGGTGTTTCTTCCAGTGCTTTCATAATGCCCTTTTCCTGCATACCTTCTTCTCCGTCATCTTCTTTTTCAGCCTTTTCAGGCAGGATGGCGCTCAGATAGGGCGAGCCTTTCTGCTCCAGCCGGTCTCTGTATGTCTCCCAGTTTATATCGAGCGCGCACACCTGCTGCAATCCGGAATGAAGAAGGCAGTCTAGAAGCTCCAGTGCAAAGTCAGGTTTCAGGTGCCGCACTCCGTAATGGGTCAGGCGGTCCTGCCCTGCTCCCTTTGATGCAGCCATACCGGCATCAGCCCAGGAGCTCCAGTTGATGCAGAGCGCCGGAAGGCCGGAGCCCCGGCGGTAAGAGGCCAGACCGTCCAGAAATGCATTCCCTGCGGCATAGCTGCTCTGCCCGGGATTTCCCAGGAGAGAGGATGCGGAAGAATACAATACAAAGAAATCCAGCTCCAGCTCTCTGGTGAGCAGATGAAGGTTCCAGGCGCCTGATATCTTTGGAGCCAGCACCCTGCTGAATCGCTCCCATTCCATATCCTCAATCATCCCGTCATCGAGCGTGCCGGCCAGGTGGAAGACACCCTTCAGGGGCGGCATCGATTCGTGTATCTGCGAAAACATTCTGCAGGCATCGTCTGTTCTGGAGATGTCTCCTTCAAGCACAGCTATCTCAGCTCCCATCTGCCTCAGATTGTCCAGCTTCTCCCTTCTTTCAGGAGACAGGCTCTTTCTGCTGGTCACTGCCATATGGCGGCATCCCTTTTTCACCAGCCATTCTGCGAGAACAGTTCCGAGTGCACCCATCCCGCCTGTGATCAGGACCGTGCCTTCAGGCGGGACTTTAATCTGACGGTTCTCCTGCAAAGGCAGATCGGCCATCTTCTCAAGCCTGGCTGCGAATCGTCGGTTCCCGCCGCGCAGGGCGAGGAGGCTCTCATCATCTTTTCCGAGGATCTCTCTTAATACTGCCAGAGGCTCATCTGATAGAACTGTGCCGTCTATGTCTATGAGCCCTCCCCAGAGCCGGGGCATCTCCTGTGAGATGGTCCGGCCGAATCCCCAGAGCGGCGTTTCAGTGATGGATTTTACCGACTCGCTGCTGTTGACTTTCTGCGCATTCAATGTGACAGCCCATACCTTTGGCGGGCTGGGGAGATCGAGAGAAATAAGGGTCCTGACCGTGTGAAGAAGGCTTTCAATGATGCGCCGCTGCTCCTTCTCCAGTGCCTCAGTTGTCAATATGCCGTCTGAGCTTGAGTCCAGAGGCCAGAGGAATGTGACATTCTTCAGCACTCTTGAAGATCCGGGTGCATACCCTGACTGCTCACCACGATTATGACAGATGGGAGATATGATCTCCCGGAAGAGCCTGCTGAAGTCTTCTTTCAGCTCTGGATTGATAAGGAAGAGATTATCGCCGGTATTGCTGTATTCATCGCCTGCCAGGACTCTTATGACCTCAGCACCGCGCTGCTGCATCAAGACGCCCAGCTTTTCGCCGAGACCTTTATGGTCCTGGAAGATGATACAGGTTTCCCCTTCCATGGATGATCCGTCTCCTGGAAGATGGGGGATCTGCTTATCTTCCAGCCAGCTCTCAGTATAGAGAACGTTCAGAAGGCTTCTCGTGCTGCCTCTCAGGAAAGCCTGGCTGTCCGTGTATTTGGCGATTAGATCTGTTATCTCCATATAAAGAGAGCCTTGTTCGTCAAATACGGTTATATCTCCGGCCACCATCTCCTCTGTCTCCCTGAATGTGCAGTGGCACCAGAACTCTTCAGGCAGGCTTACGCTGTGAACCTCCATCTTTCCAACGTGGAATGGAATGAAGAGTGACTGGTTCTCGCCTACTTTTCTTATGGCCCACGCTGATGACAGCAGCATCACCTGCAGGATTGAATCGATGAGTCCCGGGGTGATCTGATAGTCTGCCGAATCAGAGGTGCTTTTCCTGATGAGCCTTCCAAGGAATTCACCGCTGTTGCAGAAAAGCTCTTCTATGCATCTGAACTCAGGGCCCAGCTTGCAGCCGATCTTCTTCAGTCTGCCGTAGAGCTCTTCCATGTCTATCCGTTCTCTGCACCGGCCCTTCAATCCGGAAAGATCCAGCTCTGTCCTTCTTATCCGGCTTTCATCAAATCTTTTCAATATGCCTGTGCAGTGGGTGTCCCATTCAGGCTGGGAGCCTCCTCTGCTGGCAATCAGGACACTGTCACTGTTCCTGTCGAGGGGAGTCAGAATCATCTGCACAGTTCTCTTTTCATTTTCAGTAACGGTGAGAGGGAGCAGGAAGTTTACCTCTTCCAGCTTTCCGGCTCTCTGTTTATGATGGAATTCCAGCGCAGACAGCATCATGGAAAGATGGGCCGCCCCAGGCGATACTGTGGCTCCGAACATCATATGCTCCTCCAGAAACCGGGGCTTCTCCGCCGAGAAGATGGTCTGGAACACTACGGCACTATCCAGCGCAGGGGAAGTGATCTTCTGGCCTATGAAGGGATGGAACGACTCCCTGGAGAAGGCTGCGCTGTCACAGGCCTTCTGCTGGTCTGCCACAGGATTCAGATAGTAGCGCTTTCTCTGGAAAGGATACGTGGGGATGGTTACTCTGTTCCTGCTGTATGGCCTGTCAAAGCCCTTCCAGTCCACATTGACCCCTCTTATGTAGAGATTGCCGAGAGAGCCGAGGATTGTCTTCCATTCAGGCCTGTCCTTCTTGAGGGAAGGGAGAAATACAGAGCGCTCACTGTCTATACACTGCATGCCCAGCGAGGACAGGGTTGAATCGCCTCCCAGCTCCAGGAACAGCTCATATTCCATGGCCTCCAGAGTCTTCATTGAATCGTAGAATCTGACGGCTCTTCGTATGTGATCTCTCCAGTATGAAGGCTTCGTGACCTCCTCCGGAGAGATGATCTTCCCTGTCAGGTTAGAAATGAGAGGTATGGAAGGTCTGCAGAGCTTGATCTCTGATGCGATCCGCTCAAAATCTTCGAGAATACCATCCATGATGGGGGAGTGAAAGGCGTGGGACACCTTCAGAGTCTTCACCCTTCGCCCCTTTCTCCTGAAGATGTCAGAGATCTCTTCGACGTGAGCCTTCTCTCCTGAGATCACTGTGCTATCAGGCCCGTTGACTGCAGCGATTGATACGCTCTTTTCGAAGGGCTTCACAGATTCTGTGACCTCATTCTCAGACGCTGATATGGATGCCATGATGCCTGACGTGCTGATTGACTGCATCAGCCTGCCCCTTGCCGCAACCAGTTTCAGTGCATCTTCCAGTGAGAATACACCTGCGGCGCAAGCAGCAGCGTATTCTCCGATACTGTGCCCGAGAACACACGAAGGCTCTATTCCCCATGATTTCCATAGCCTGAAAAGGGCATATTCAATGCTGAAGATGGCAGGCTGGGTATACTGAGTCTCGTGAAGAGGGCCTGCATCAGAGTCTTCATTTATTATCTCGATGATCGAGCGGCCCAACAGGCTCCTAAGGATTAAATCGCACCTGTCCAGAGCTTCCCTGAAGACCGGGCTGGTCTGAAAGAGGGCCTTTCCCATGCCTGTATATTGAGAGCCCTGCCCTGAAAAGAGAAATGCAATGCTTCTATTAGTCTCTCCCTGCCGGAGTATCAGTTTGTTCTCCCTGAGAGATGAGAGCCCGAGCCTGAGATCCTGCTGTGTATCTCCTGTGACAAAGGATCGACAGTCAAAGTGAAAGCGGCCGGTCCCTGAAGTATGGCATATATCTGCAGGCGAGACGGCCGGGCTTTCTTTCAGAAATTCTCCGTATCTGTCAATCTGCTCCATCAGGGCCTTCTCATCTCTGGCAGAGAGGGGCAGGATATGGCAGGGGCGCTCTGTGGCGGATTTACAGGCGGTTCTGGCCGGTGCTTCTTCCAGTATGATATGGACGTTGGTTCCGCTGAAGCCGAAGGCGCTTATGCCGGCGATACGAGGCCTGGAAGAGCGGGGCCAGGGCGTTCTCTTCGTAACTATATCAACTGGAATCTCATTCCAGTTGACGTGAGGCGTTGGTGTCCTGAAATGGAGGTTCGGCGGGATCTCTTCATTCTGCAGCGCCAGTATGATTTTGATAAGTCCGGCGCTTCCGGCGGCAGATTCGAGATGGCCTATGTTTGTTTTCACAGATCCCAAATAGACTTTTCTAAGATCGTTTCTTCTGTCTCTCAATGCAGCGCCTATTGCTTCCAGTTCAACGGGATCGCCGAGAGGTGTTCCTGTACCGTGGGCTTCTATATAATCTACATCACTGGAAGTTATTCCGGCGTTCTTCATGGCCATTCTGATGACTTTCTGCTGCGCCAGGCCGTTAGGGGCTGTCATGCCGGTACTTCTCCCGTCCTGATTTATGGCTGATCCTCTTATTAAAGCAAGAATACGGTCATTGTCTCTCAATGCGTCACGCAGTCTTTTTACCACCAGCACTCCGCATCCCTCTCCTCTGCAGTATCCGTTGGCTGAAGCATCAAAGGTTCTGCACCGCCCGTCAGGCGAGAGAGCATTAAGCTTGGTAAAGCAGATGTATACTTCAGGTGTGAGGATCAGGTTGACCCCACCTGCAATGGCAAGATCAGACTCGCCGCTTCGCAGGCTCTGGCAGGCGCAGTGAAGCGCCACCAGTGTCGACGAGCAGGCTGTGTCGACGATAAATGAAGGGCCCTGGAGTCCCATGAAGTATGAAATACGGCCGGCAGCTATACTGAATGTAGAGCCTGTTATCGAATAAGCGTCGATTTTTGAGAAATCTCCAGAATGCCGGTGAGCGCCTTCATAATCATCGCACGAGATGCCTGCGAACACGCCTGTACTGCTCTCTCTGAGGTCTGCAGCGTCGATGCCTGCGTTTTCAACTGCTTCCCAGCAGACTTCCATCAGGAGTCTGTGCTGAGGATCCATTGAAAGTGCCTCTTTAGGGGAGATGGAGAAGAAATGAGGGTCGAAATCATAGACTCCATCTTTCAGAAATCCCCCGCTCTTTGTGAACATCCTGCCTTTTACTTCCGGGTCAGGGTCGTAATAGAGCTCTTTATCCCAGCGTTCTTCAGGGATCTCTGTAACGGCATCGCCACCTCTCTTCAGCAGCTCCCAGTATTCCTCCGGGCTCTTCGCTCCTCCAGGGTATCGGCACCCCATACCAATTACGGCAACAGGCTCCTGCGACTCTGTATCCATTTCTCTTTCAGGAATAACCTGACTGGTATCTCGCGCTGCTCCGTCTGCAGCAGACCCTTCTCTCAAAGCAATGATCTCAGGTCCGGACATCTTTCCATCTGTGACATCCTGCATTTTTCCTCTTTCTGATGATGAAAGCGCCGTGGAAGCGAGCTCAAATCCCTCCGCCTCCATTCTCTGCAGGAATTCCATCAGCTCTGCAGTCTCTTCCTTATCACGCCTCATCGTTCCACATGAAAAGAGCCTTCTTTCGGGATGTGCCTGGAAGCACTCTTCCATTACTCCGGAGAGAACAGGGTGGGGAGATATTTCTACGAAGGCTTCGTATCCATCTTCAACAGCCGAGTCCATGGCACCGGCGAACAGAATGGGCCTTGATATCTGAAGGTTCCAGTAGTGCTGCGAAAAATCCTCATACTCGGCCCTTCTTCCGGACACAGTGGAATAAACGGGTATCACCGGACGGTTTATCCGGATCTGTGACAGAGCGGGGAAATGCTCTCCTCCTCCCATGAGAGGTGTGTGCATCGGCGCATCGTTCTTTAATAACCTGAAAAATACATCTCTTTCTTCCAGCACCTTCAGCAGTCTTTCGACAGATGGCTCTTCTCCAGCCACTACTGTTGAGAGCGGGCTGTTTACTGCAGCGATGAAAAGAGGGCAGCAGAGAGTGTCCAGGATCTGCTGAATCTCGAAAGACGGCATGTTTATCTGGATCATGCATCCTTTTCCACGGGCTTGATCGATTAATTCATTGCAGGCCTGTATGATTTTAATGGCATCGCCTGTGTCTAGAATCCCTGCACAGTATGCAGCGCTGATCTCACCCATGCTGTGACCCATCACGGCAGAAGGTACTATTCCCCAGTGCCTCAGCGTGTCTATCAGAGCGCTTTGTACAGCGAAGATGCAGAAAGGGGCCGTATGGGCGTCTTCTATGCGGGAAAGCCCTTTCTCCCGCATGATCTCATCTTCAACAGACCAGCCGGACATCTCCATGAATATATTGCTGCAGCGATGTATGGCATTCCGGAAGACTGGAGAGGAGCTCATCAATCCCGAGCCCATGGTCTTCCATTGGGAGCCGAAGCCTGGAAAGACGAAAACTGCCTTATGATTGTGAGATGAATTCGCTCTGTTCATTCTGTCCCTCCATGGATGTGGGCTTGGGAATCGGGAGTTCATCTTTACTCCTTATTCTGATTCTGCAGTCACTGCTGCTCCTCTGCATGTGCCGGAGGTTCGCTGTATACGGCAGAGTGCTGATATGCAGGAACTTCAAAGCCGAGCTTCTTTGTGCAGAAATCTATCCATTCAGGTGTGACCCTGTTGAACACGATGTTCTCTTCAAGAAATATCCCGTCAGTCACAACGTGATTTTCCTGAAGGTAGAGAATGTCCCTGTCTGATAGAGGCCGCTTTTCTGCTGCTTCTTTTCCATCTGAAGGCTTCTTTTCTGTTCTCTGATATTCCAGATGGCCCGGCCATCCGGAGAACTCTTTGAAATCAGCGAGATAATAGGCCTTGCAGTACTTTCCCATCTTTTTTCCCATTTTTTTTCACCCCTTATGGAGTATTGCTCAAATCTCACGTTCTGATTCTCATTTTTCGGCGAAGGAGATCTCTCCGAGAGGAACGAGATGTCCCTTTCCCTCCAGCGTTTTTATGTCAATCGTCGCAATACACCGGACTTTAACATAGTTGAGGGTGAGATTGCCTTCAATATGTGCAGTGCCTGTCTCATTGTCAAAGTCAGCTTTGCTGAAGTCACAGGCCTCCCTGTCGAGTCTTACGCCCAGCTCTGTTCCTCCGTGGGTATCAGTGAACTTTATATGAACAAGTCCGAGATCGATTCGGCCCTTGAGCGCTTTTGCCGTTTTTTCCCGGCCGGGATTGGCATGAACAGGATGCTCGCCTTCTGATAGTCTTTGAACCAGTTCGTTCATATGGATATCTCCTTTGAAATCAAATATCGAAATATAACAGAGAAAATATTGACCACTCATGACCGAGAATAGGGAATACAAACAGCAACTCTCAATCTGAAAGCACTTATCTGAACCATCGCCTGTGTGCAGGTTTGCAGCAGGCTTCAGAATCTATGTTTAATTTCCCTCTCCTGCAGCTGTCGGGGCTTTTGACTTCAGTAATCTGTCCTTCATGCCGACTGCTTCCTGCACGCCTTCTCTGTAGTACTGGGTGAAATACTTTTTAGCTTCTTCGGCGTTGAAGTTCAGGAATGTTCCGCCGGATTCAAAATGCTGAATGAATACCTTGGCCACTGCATACGTTGATGCAGCTCCCAGGATAGGCATAGTGGCCATTCCTGCGACAAATCCCAGAACCGGTATCGATTTGAAGAGTGCCCCTGCAACTATTCTAACGGCAAAATCGTATCCAAGCGCTCCCAGCAGCGATGCGACGATAGGCTTGACCATATGCTGGGTATAATCGACGCCGTAGACCTTTGAGATGCCGGCAAGCATGGCCAGCTGGGTCCCGCCGATAGTCACAACATCGATGACCGGTATGGGGAGAAAGCCAAGCGCAGCATTCCGCATCATGTACTTGTACATCACAGCCTTCGCCAGTTCCTCCCTGCTCTCGTCTCCTGTCTCTTCCAGCTCTGCAAGCTCTATATCCGAATCTGCTTCCTCCGGGCATTCTTTCGACAGAGTTGCCACAACTGAAGCAGATTGAGCCGGAGACGACGTTGCTCTGTCGGCAGTTTGTGAAGCACTGGCCTGTGTCCTGTCTTCGCCTTTACCTGCCTGTTTTTTCTCTTCTGTCATTGTACTGGACCCCCATTCGTGTAATAATAAAAGCTAACAAGATAATGCTCAGAAACAGCAGGTTTTGTGCAAATCAGGATCTTTTTGCTGCCTCTTCTTCCATTTTCTTTCGAAGGCTCAACGGCCTCATGTCAGTCCACACTTCCTTGACATACTCGAGGCATTCATCTTTTGTGCCGCTTTTTCCGGCATCCTTCCATCCTGGAGCATTTTCCTTGTGGGCAGGCCATATGGAATACTGCTCCTCATGATTCATAACGACCCGGTATATTGTCTGATCTTCTCTTTCGTCTTCCATAATAATGGCTTTCTCCTGAAATTATGATGTATAAAGCTGCCCAGTATGCCAGATATGAATTTTCTGAACCTCTCATATTCGTTGTGAGGCACTAAATACCTTTCACACTTTAACAGTATATAGCAGTTTGCTTAAAATTTCCTGAGAAAATGATATGCTTTATACGAGTTACGCACTGTATCCGTTTGTTGGATAGAACTCTTTGATTACAGGGTACAGGATCAGGGCATGAAAATAAGTGTCTGCAGGAAGGTGCACATCGAAAGAAGGAAAATAGGGGCAGCAAAAGAGAATTGTTCCGGCGCTTTTGGCAAATAGTGAGGGAAACCATGAAAAAAAATATAGTCGTTGTAATAGTTGTCCTGGTTCTGATATCAATAGCTGTTTTCAGCTTTCTTGAATACAGAAAAGCCCACTCCAGAATAGATTTCATTACGGCGGAAGTGGACCGAGGCTCTATTGTCAACGAAGTTACATCTACAGGTGAGCTTCAGCCTGTGACAAAAGTGGAGATAGGAAGCCAGGTATCTGGAAAGATCATTGCTCTCTATGTCGATTTTAACAGCAAGGTCAGAAAAGGACAGCCTATAGCTGAGATAGACACATCTATATACCAGTCCAAGGTGACATCATCGACTGCCTCCCTGCAGCAGGCTCAGGCTGACCTGGACGAGGCCCATGCAAACTATGAGAATGCTCTGCTGAATGTGAGAGTCTCAGAGACAGACATTAAAACATCTCTTGCCGATGTAAAGAACGCTGAGGCTTCTCTTAGCAAGGCGAAGTCCAGCCTGGCGTCGGCAATGGCAGATATAGACAGCTCTGCTGCGAACATGAAGAACTCTCACGCTCAGATGAACCGTTATAACGAGCTCTACAAGAATAATTATGTCTCATTGACTGACAGGGACAAGAACGAGACTCAATACCTGGTGGACAAGGCAAACTATGAGTCTGCAAAGGCGAAGTATAAATCTGCCCAGGACAGCGTAGATGCATCTCAGGCCCAGCTCACCCAGTCCCGTTCGAAGCTCCAGTCTGCGGAAGTCAAGAAGATTTCTGCAGAGGCCCAGGCACTGTCCAGCAAAGCCAAGATCGACTCAGCCGCAGCCAGGAAGAAGAGCGCTCAGGCCAGTCTCGATGAAGCCAGTATCAATCTGGGTTACTGTACCATTACTTCTCCCATCGACGGCGTAGTGATATCGAAGGACGTCGAAGTCGGGCAGACGGTACAGGCTTCGTTCCAGACACCTAAGCTTCTGACGCTGGCGAAGGACCTGAGACAGATGCAGATCACCGCAAACGTGGACGAAGCCGATATAAACAAAGTGCAGCTGGGGCAGGGAGCCACCTTCAGCATAGAGGCATATACCAATGAACTGTTCGAAGGGAAGGTTGTCCAGGTCAGAGCGTCGTCAAAGTCAACACAGGGTGTTGTCACTTACGGAACTATAATTAAAACGGAAAACACCGGTAACAAGTTCAAGCCTGGAATGACCGCAACTGTAAATATTGTGACGAGCAAGAAAGTTGATGTAATAAGAATACCAACCAAGGTTCTCAGGTTCAAGCCCGAGAGCATCCCCAACTTCCCCTATCCTCCAGGTTACAGGAAAAATGACAGGAAGCCGTTAAAAGACAAGTATCTTAGAGAGCTGTGGGTTCTGAGAAGTGGCAACAGGCCTGAGCTGGTAGAAGTAGAGCTTGGTCTGTCTGAGAGGAAGTATGTTGAAATGCTCAGCGGTCCGTTGAAGGAAGGGGATAAGCTGATAGCTGGCACGGCTGCCTCTCTGGGCACTGCGGCTTCAAAAGGCACAACCGGCAGCGCGAAATAGACTCAGGAGTCGACCTGAGCTGAAGGTAAGCTTTTTCAGTATGTAAGTAACAGAAAGAAGTCATCTCTCCATGGCTTTAATCAGGACAGAGCATCTGCAGAAGACATACATAATAGGAGATATGGAAGTTCACGCTGTCCATGATCTTTCCCTTTCCGTTGAACAGGGGGAATTTGTCACCATAATGGGACCTTCAGGTTCCGGCAAGACATCACTGATGAACATCCTTGGATGTCTTGATGTCCCAACAAGCGGAAGATACTTCCTCAATGAAAAAGATGTCTCCAGGCTGAAGAGAGATGATCTGGCAACGATAAGGAACAGTATGATCGGCTTCATCTTTCAGCAGTATAACCTTCTCACCAGGATAAACGTAATGGAAAATGTCATACTGCCAATGCTCTATAACGAAGAGAAGCGGTACACAAGAGCTGAACAAGTCAGGAAAGCGGAAAAATCATTGTCAATAGTAGGATTGAATGACAGAATGCACTTTGAAATCAAGCAACTGTCGGGAGGGCAGCAGCAGCGGGTTGCCATTGCTCGCTCTCTTGTGAACGACCCTTCTCTGATTATGGCTGATGAGCCCACTGGCGCGCTGGACACAAAAACCAGCTATGAAGTAATGCAGATTCTGCAGAACCTTAATGAGCAGATGAATATCTCGATCCTGATGGTGACCCATTCACCTGAAATTGCGCAGTTTTCCAGGCGGATCATCTCATTCAGGGATGGCACGGTTCTCTCAGACTCACCTGTGGAACAGAGAATAATGGCCAGAGATATGCTTATGCAGCATATTCCAAAGGAAAGCCTGCAGAGAGAGGTAGAATAATGTTCTGGCTCAATGTGAAGATAGCGCTTCAGGCGCTCGTAGCCAACAAGATGCGATCTCTACTGACCATGCTGGGAATAATCATAGGTGTAAGTGCCGTCATTATAATGGTTTCCCTGGGCCAGGTTACAACATACAACATAAATCAGGAATGGAAGACACTGGGCGTCAATTCTCTATTCATCAACAACAGCGATACTGCGAAGACCGGAATTGACAGGCTCAATGGGGCGCGCAAAGTCCTGACGTATGAGGATGCCGTCGCAATTGAGGAGGAATGCCCTTCCGTGGCATATTGCAGCCCTGTGTCCACATCCTCGGCGTTGACCATCTACAGGGATCAGAACTGGAATGCTACAATTTACGGCGTCTCAGACTCTTTTTTCCAGATCGAAAACCTTCCCCTGGAAACAGGGCTTCTGTTTACAAACCACTCAGTAAGGAAGAGAGGGAAAGTCTGTGTCATCGGAAAGAAAATTGCTGAAAACCTCTTCGGCAATGAAGACCCGATAGGCAGAACGGTCCGAATAAAGGACAGCCCTTTCAGAGTCATGGCAGTTCTGAAGGAAAAAGGATCGACAGGCGGAGCATCTACCGTCGATGAAAGAATCTACATACCGTACTCAACGTATAAGCTCTTCATAGATGGAAGCCAGTATGTAGGATTCATAGAAGCGATGGCGGCCAGCCAGGCAGAGATAAAGCCGGCTTCCACGCAGATAACTTCAGTTCTTCGTGAGCGCCACGGGATAAAAGAGGGTAAAGCTGACGATTTTGAAGTTCAGACGATGCTCGAACTGTTGAAATCGGCACAGAACATGCTGAATATGCTCTCACTTTTCCTGGTTTTTGTTGCCTCCATATCTCTTGTGGTTGGAGGAATAGGCATCATGAACATAATGCTGGTCTCCGTGACTGAAAGAATAAGAGAGATCGGCGTCAGGATGGCTCTGGGAGCAAAAGGAAAACATATAATGCAGCAGTTTATGATTGAAGCTGTCGTCCTGTGTCTGCTGGGCGGCTTCATAGGCCTTGTTTTTGGCTTTCTCGTTACCATATCGATTGAGCTTGCTCAGAAATGGAAGGTAATGTTCTCTCCAGGTGCCGTAGTCCTGTCGGTGTGCTTCTCCATCGCCATAGGCCTGATATTCGGATTTGTCCCTGCAATGAAGGCATCAAAGCTTGATCCCATAGAGGCTCTGAGGTCGGAGTGAGCCTGGTAAATAATCAGGACATGATTCTGAAGCACTTGATTCTGTCTTTGCTTACAAATATTATTATTCCACCTTCCCGTAAAAAGCATACCTTATATGAATTTGCAAAAGCCTCCACCTTCTGAGGCTTTTCTCCCTTCCTGTATATATGAATCTCCAATGCCTTCTTCTTCAGAGCAGCAATTCCTATCGTGTCATTATCAATGCAGCCGGCAACGAGAGCGGATAGATCGATTATCTTTTCCTTTTTCCCCTTTTCCAGTGCATAGACTTCCGTCAAACTGTTCTGCGTCGTTTTCTTATATATGATGCAGTCTTTTTTTGTGCTTACGTATAACGGCTGCACGTAACCATCTGCAGTATCGATACATTCGAGTGCAGACGGAGGCTTGAAATAGTAAAGCAGATCCTGAAGATTCTTCTTGTTTTTAAGGCTGACAATTCTCAGATTGAAACAGAGACTGTTATCATCGCCATATCTGATGTAATTAATGTGTGAATCCATCGTGTTTGCGCTGCAATCCTTGAGGGCTTTCATCTTACCTATTATCGGCATTGCCATTTCAAATGCCTTTTTCCTTAAATCTCTGGACGAAATAATTATTTCGAAATGAAAATCACAGGGATTGAAGCTTACTATGCACGTATCTGTTATGCACTGCTTATCATCAACCTTGTCCAGCACAGAATAGGCTTTTGTTGAAGATACTATGGCAACAGGTGTGGTGTTTGAGATTACAAACTGCTCTCCACTGACAGTTGTGTTCTGATAAAGTTTATTCCATTGCCTGCTGACTGTATCGAGACTCCATAATGCGGTAGGATATCTGGATAACGCCAGAACTGTCTTTCCATCAGGAGAAAGGGCATACAGGTTAAATGCAGTAAAAGGACATTTTCCTTTATCAATAACGTTTTTCTTTAATGGATCGATAAGATACCATTCAAGGATCCTGCTTTTTTCATCACGGACGAGTAAGAATATCCTGCCATTTTCCTCTGCGACTCTTGCCATCTTCAGATCTACAACCTTGCCTCCAATCATCTGTTTCAAAGCTTTCACACTGATGGAGCTTATCTCCTTAAGCTGAAACGCACAGGCACTTTGCGTCAGTGTCAAAATCAAGACAATAAGGCAATAAAAGATACGCATTGTCAACTACCTCTCTTTGTGTAAATGCTTTTAATTAAACCGAACTCTCTTCCAAAGAATGCTCAGCCTTTGAAAGAGAGTTCGTATCCACGATCTCAGTCACTTTTTTTTCAGTTTATTCTGACTTTTTTTACCTCCAGCGCTGAAGGCCACCAATCCCACATCTTGTGGGTCTGGCCATCGTCTGTTACATAACAGCTAAGAAAGTTCTTGTGTGAGGTCGAAAGCTTTTTGATGTTCAACTCTTTAATGCTTTTCAGCTCTGAAGGCTCTGCCTTGGCATTACTGTTCCCATCTACCCAGATGAAGAGTTTGTCCAGTTCTTTACCTTCAATCCACCCGTTCTTGTCAGTATCGCACTGGATGCTGAGTTTTTCAAATCCATCAGTATATCCACCTGCAGCGCCAAAGAGTTGAAGGCAACTTGTTATCTTACCGTCCTCAGGTATACACAGCATACCATCTTTTGGCGTCTTGCATAACCATTCAGTGAAATCCAGATTTCCTGAACCTGTCATGTCGAACTGTTGTGCATATTCAGTAAAAAAGTCAGGTTTGTGGGAAATCCATATATTCTTGGCAGTGTCGAGTTTTTCATCGTGATTGAGATCCAGAATTAAAGGCGTATGGTCGCATACTGCAAGCACTACCTTGTATTTGATCTTTGGATTTTTATTGCCGCTGTTCAGGCGATTCTCAAAATAACTGATTACATAATCCTGTACACTGTCGTAGCCCTGAGATTTATACTCCTGCACATAACTGGCATGATTGTATTTCATATCACCTGTTCTTCCTGAATACCACGTGTATGCCATTTCGTATGCTGCTGTGTACAGCATCTCAGCATCCAGAAAGGAATAGTCGATATAGTCTCCACTTGAGTTATCGTGCCAGTCATTATGCCAGGTGCCCATATCGGTCAGTTCGGTTTGAGATGTAAGATCATAGTAGACTGTGTGGTTAATGTATCCTCCCTGGTATACACTGTTTGATGCATTTGTAATGAAACTGATATCATTCTGTGTAATACCTCCGAAGCCGCCTGCCAGAAGCGTTGCAGTTCCATCGGTCCAGTCGTGCCAGTAGTTGTACTGGTTATACTCTATGTAGCCTACAACCACGTTGTGTTCTTCAACGGTACTTTTTACCGGCCGTCTTCCTGTGGACGCAAAAACGGAATAAGTGACAGATACTATCAATAAGACTGTCAGAAAAATTACAGGGGTCATTGAACCTTTTCTTTTCATCATTGCACTGATCACTCCTTTTTAACTCTATCAGACTTGTCACAAACTATTATAGATTATTTATATTGACAGAATGTTAAAATTATAACTTAGATAATTAAGATTTCGTAATAATCAGATTAAGTTTTCGTAATATTTTTTGATTCAACTGCAGATCTCTTTTCTTCAAAGGAGTCTGGAGTGGATGCCGGGCCGGGAATGGGGCAGGAGCAGGGGCAGCCGTTCACGATTAATATGAGGGGCAGGAAGGATCCTGCACCAGAGCAGGAGGAAGCAGCCTCATCGTCGCACTTATGTTGAAGGAACGGATACAGGTAAAAATCAGAAGGAGGTATAAGATGGCTATGACCGGATACAGTATCGGAAGATTCATTTTCCTTATTTTCTTCACACTAATTACCGCATTGCCATCCTGGTGCCGTGATACCGGAGAAAGCGCGGCAGGTTTCGGTGAGCCATCTGACTGCTTTAAGATCAGATATCACATCAATGACGGTCATCAGCACTATGTCGATCTCGTGCAGAACACCGACGGCATAGAGGTTCTTCTGCGGGAGATGGACCGGCTCGGCGTCGATCATTCAATGCTGACAGGGTTTTCGGTAGTAAAAAAATGGGATATAATTGACCCCATAAGGCCTGAGTACTACCTTGACAACGATTCCAGCACGTATTACTACAGTGCAGGCGATGTTCTGATCGCCCGCACTGTCTTGCAGCTCTCTCCAGAGAAGCGCAGAAGGATTCATCCCTATATATGCTCCTTCAATCCTACCGACAGAAATGCCGTTGACCACGTAAAAAGGATGATCGAATGGTACCCCGGCCTCTGGGAGGGGATCGGTGAAATTTTGACACGCCACAACTACCTGAGCCATATGACCGGCGGTGAACAGGCCCGTGCCGATCACCCGGCCCTTGATCCCGTATATGAACTGGCTGCCGAAAAGCAGATCCCTGTCAATCTGCACAGCGATATAGGAACGCCGTGGCTGCAAGAACCGATATATCTCCATGAGATGGAGAATACTCTGAAGAAGCACCGCCGCACTCATTTTTTCTGGGCTCACGGCGGATATGCCAGAAATATGCGAATAAATGGCACGGTTGCAATATACAGGAGACTGCTGAATTCCTGTCCCAACCTGTCTATCGATCTGGCAGGCAGCTTTTTCGGACCTGTGGTTATTCCGGATGGTAAGGCGAATCAAGAGTTTGTAGACCTTATCGAAGAATTTCCTGACAGGTTTACACTCGGGACTGACCGGATAGGCCACTTTGGAAAGGCATATCAGGAGCGGGTAATGCAGACTTATATTCTGCTGGATGCATTGAAACCTGAGACTGTCGCGAAGGTGGCGCGTGATAATTTTATCAAGGCTCTTCCACGGACAGGAGTAAGATAAACATCTCAGAGTTACCATGGAATGTCGCAGCATCAGAGGAGTGATCTCCCGACGCTTCTGTTGTCATCGGAAAGGTACGTCGCATATTTGAAGATGTCTGGGATTGGAACCCGCTCACAGCTTGAGTATAAAATTCTTCAGTCTCATAGATATAACTGAACACAGGGATTCTGCCTGCAAGCGCAATTATGTCACAGTTGAAAATATTCTCTTAAAATGATACACTGATTATCAATAAGAATATCAGCGTGAGAATCTATGAAAATATGTGGAGGTAGTCATGGCGGATGAGAAAAAGGCTGAAAGTGTTTCTTCTGTTGTTGCTGCTGCACCCTCTTCTGAGAAATCAGCTGTTCAGACAGAAGAGCTGATGACCAGGGAAGAGCAGGCCAAGGGCGTTATGTACAGGTATATGTGGGGCAACGCCGCAGTAGGATTATTCCCCATACCGATTCTGGATATTTTCACCGTCGGCGGCGTTCAGCTGGCAATGCTCAGAAGAATAGCTGCAATATATGATGTGGAGTTCAGAAAAGACATCTTGAAGCCTCTTATTGGTGCTTTTGTCGGTGCAGTTGGATATGATCTTGTAGGAAAGGGAATTTTTCTGGGTCTTGCCAAGTTCATACCTCCTGTTGGAATTATAGCCGGCGCACTTTCCTTCCCTCTGCTGGCTGCCGCTTCAACATATGCGGTTGCCAAGGTCTTCATTCAGCATTTTGAGGCGGGAGGTACTCTCCTGGATTGTGAGCCTTCAAAGATGAAGCAATACTTTGAAAAGTACTACAGAGAAGGTCTTGATGTAGCAGCCAAGCTTGGAAACAGGCCTCAGGAAGTAAAGACTGGCAGCACTGATAAGCCTGAATAGGCTCATTCCTTTCTGATGAGGCCCGATATACTGTCGAAATCCTCCGGTCTGATACGATCTGGCCTTTAAACTGAGGCCACAGCTTGTATTTGCTGAACAATCAGGTTGGATGCTGATCAATAAACTGTATGGAACATTCTCTATCTCTTTCATTTATTCTATCTCTCGAATCTATCAGTGAAAAAGATGCCTGTATTGTGGGACCCAAGGCTATGGGAATTGCCGGCCTTATAAAGCTCGGACTGCCTGTGCCGGGGGGATTCTGCGTTACAACTGAGGCTTACAGGGAACATCTGGAAAAGTGTGGGGCAGACAGTCTTATAAACACATTGCAAGATGGAAACAGAAAGGCGGTGCTCTGCAGAATACGTGAAAGAATTGTCAGTGAGCCACTCTCGTCTGGTTTTGAAGCCCTGCTGAGAAAGCATTTCCAGGAGATTGAAGCGCCTCTGGCTGCAGTACGCTCATCAGCAATGAAGGAAGATCTGTCTGCCCGTTCCTTTGCAGGGATCTATGACACATATCTGGGAATCAACAGCATCGATTCATGCATTGAAAGCCTGAAAAAGTGCTGGGCTTCACTGTGGACTGACCGAGTATTTCTATATCGGAAAGAAGATATGGAGCAGTATCCGTCCCATATGGCGGTAATTGTTCAGAGACTCGTTCAGGCAGAATCTTCCGGTGTTATGTTCACAGGCGGAAGTGCCGAAGATGAAGACAGCACGATTATCATAGAGTCCTGTTTCGGCCTTGGCGAAGCCCTTGTTTCAGGCAGAGTCACTCCAGACAGGTTCATCGTGAGAAGAAGGAATCTTGCCGTTATCGAAGCTCATCTCGCTGAGAAGCCGCTCAGGATTGTGGCTCTCCCTGACGGCTCGCTGAAGGAGCATCTCCTCAACTTCCCTGAGAGGGGTAAAGCCTCAATAGACAGAGCCACAATCAGGAAGCTCTCCAGCCTTGCCATCAGAGCTTCCTCACTCTGGGATGGGGGACAGGATATTGAATGGGCTGTTGAAGGGGGAAGGATCTTTCTCCTTCAGTTGAGACCTGTAACCGCCCGTTTTAATGGTGTCTCACCAATTCGCATCTTCAGCAGTGCCAATCTGGGCGAGGTGTTCCCTGATATTGTCACTCCTCTTACCCGGTCTTTTGCCATCAAGCTTATGGAGCTGCCTTTCCTGGGAAATTTCAGAAAACTGGGAATTGATTTCGGAGAGTCCGGCATTATGGCAGTCATTGATGGAAGGCTCTACTATGACATGACAGCCCTTTCTGCAATTATTGAGCGTCTGCCTGGACGTCAGGCAGGCGGAATAGGGAGAGTCATGGGTGGGCATCAGGAAAAGCTGGTAGGGCGTCTTCTCGGCAGGGTTCGAAGGAATGGAAAAAGGCCCAGGATCAATCTGTTCAGATTTCTTGTCAACTATCCATCAATGCTGAGAAGGATGATTTCCTTCTCGGCACGGGATATAGACAGGGTGATAGAAGAGCTGAACAGGGTCTCGAAAAGAGCTTTGCAGAGCTCCCCAGGTTCACTCTCCGGCTCCCAGCTTCTGGAGGTATTAAACCACATTACCAGTGTAATGCTGAGCAGCATTCCTGAAGGTGCTGCCGCAGTATCCGGAGCTCTTCCAAGCTTGCAGGGCCTTCACATCATATGTGCAAGGTGGCTTGGCGATAAAGATGGCTCTCTGGCTAACAGACTCATGGTCGGATCGGGATCCATTGAATCGGCCGGTCCGGGAATTGCTCTTTCAGAGATGGCTTCCACGATACACAGTCACCCGGAGCTTGAGGCCGCTGTTAGAACAGTGAATTGCCATGCCGAACTGTTGACCAGGATAAAAGGCCTGCAGGGAGCAGATCGGATCATCTCCTGCTGGGATGAGTTCATGGAGCGGCACGGCCATCATTCGATAGGTGAGTTTGAGTTTTACACCCCCAGATGGTCTGAGACTCCCGATTACGTTCTTTCACTTTTGAAAGATTATGTTGAAGGGATTGATACGCTTGAAGACTATCACAGGAGGGCTGCTGATTGCAGGAAGCTGACTGAAGATTGCAGGACCCGTCTTGTGAACCCGGTGAAACGGATGATCTTTGATTTCTTTCTCAACAGGGCTGCTCGTGCTCTTACCCTCAGAGAAAGATATAAGAGCGAGACAATAAGGCAGATCGCCTTCATGCGAAAACTCTATCAGTCTCTGGGGAGGGAATTTTTTTCTCGCGGTATCGTTGAAAGGCCTGATGATATTTTTTTCCTTGAGACAGAGGAGCTTGAGCCGCTCAATAACGGAAGTGCAGCCTTCAATGTGAAGAAGACCATAGCTGAGCGCAGGATCGAGTATGAAAAGAACAGAGAGCGTATGTCATATCCTGTCATCATTGCCTCAGGCGGCGAGATGATCTATCTTCCCTGCGATACCGATGATGCCGATTTGATGACAGGCATCGGAGTCAGCTCCGGCCTGGCAAGAGGTCCAGCAAGAGTGATTATTCCATCAGCCGCAGATGCGCACGTTCTTCCAGGTGAAATTCTGGTCATACCTTATGCAGACCCTGGCTGGTCGCCGTATTTTTTTGCATCTACAGGAATAGTTGTCGATATGGGGGGAATGTTGAGCCATGCCAGCATAATAGCCCGTGAATACGGCATCCCTGCCGTTGTGAATGTAGGCCCAGCCACCGGAATCATAAGGACCGGCCAGATTATAGAGGTGGACGGTGACAGTGGAGTTGTAAGGATAATAAGATCGGAAGATGCATCGTGACATTGACGTGCATGATCGTCTGAATCCACATAATTAAATGGAAAGGCTGGTGTGATGAGCTAATGAATCTATTCTGCATACCTTTTGCAGGCGGCAGCTCCTATTCATATAAAGGCCTGTCTGACAGGCTTCATACTTTGGTGAGCGTTGACACGCTTGAATTGCCAGGCCGTGGTCTCAGGTTCTCTGAGTCACTGCTGTCAGATTCGAGGGCCATGACAGATGATCTTTACAATCAGATTAAAACCGGATTGCATGAGCCTTATGCATTATATGGCCACAGCCTGGGCGCGTTGCTGGCGTTCCTTCTTGCCCGTCAGTTAGTCGATAAACGTCAACAGAAGCCTTTATATCTTTTTCTGTCCGGGTGTGAAGCGCCTTCTGTGCTTCCAAGACAGAAAAGACACCTGCTTCCGAAGAATGAGTTCAGGGACGTTATCCGAAGGTTTGGCGGATGCTCACCAGAGGTGCTCGATAACGAGGAGCTGATGGAGATCTTTGAGCCTGTTCTGAGGGAAGACTTTAAAGCATACGAGACTTATGTTCATGACGCCGGATCAAAGCTCGATGTGCCGATCGCCTTAATGACAGGAGACGAGGAAGAGCTGGAAAGGGACGATTTGATGAGATGGCAGGCTGAGACGACTTCAAAGATATCGATTGAAACATTTCCAGGTGATCACTTTTTTATTTACAGGCACTGGGATAAGATTGCTGCGCTCATCTCAGGAGCTCTGAATTTACCGGAGCTGCATTAATAGATCGCCTCTGGAACTTTATTGTCACATCTCAGAATGGTTTAATAGGATCAGGACAGAGAGACAGTGATTGCAATGAGGAGACAGTGATGAACATTCAGATATTGGGAAGCATTACTGCACAAGCTTTTCATAATACCGCTCCGGTAGTGAACAGTAGAAGCCACAGCGATAATACATCTGATACAGTAGTAATTTCAGGCAGATCTGTCAACTCAGATAACGCACCTGTTAGTATGAGTCCGGAGGCAAAGCCTGCCAGCGCCGGCATCTCATCGCTGGCAGGGAAAGCAGAGGTTATACTGGCTGACAGGTCTGTACGGATGAAGTGGCAGCATGGAGAAGCAGGAGAGGCTGTAATGGGAAACGATGGAATGATTTACTGTGCCGGAAAAGAATCATTCAAGTCGATCGACTCTAACGGCATTGTGACGGTAGAGAAACCTCTTGGAGCACGCATATACTCTCCAATTCTTGCAACAGAGCAAGGAAAGATCATCATAAGTGATCGCAGTGGCTCCCTCTATGCCCTCGACAGCAACGGAAAGGAATGCTGGAGGAATTTTACAGAGGCAAATTTCCGCAATATTGAATCTAAATCAGAAGCCAGAGACGGGACAATCTATTTAATGGACAATGAGCATACACTGCTTTCAATAGACCCCTCTACAGGGCACGTGAACTGGAAGTTCAAGCATCGCAGCAACTATCCCCATGGCACAGTAAGTGAAATATACTCCATTCCTAAAGAGGGGCCTGACGGCACGATCTATCTCGGAAGTCACGATAAGAACATATATGCCATATCTCCTGATGGAAAGAAGAAATGGGAATTCAGAACAAAAGAATGGGTGAACAGCACTGCCGCATTTTCCCCAGATGGCACCACTGTTTATATGGGAGGTATGGACGGTATCTTTCGGGCACTTGACACATCAGGGAATCTGAAATGGCAGTCTCCGAAACTCGGGGCGATAGAAGGTGAGGCAGCCATAGGCACTGATGGCACAGTCTATTTTGGCAGTCACGACAAATGTTTCTATGCCTATGGTCCGGATGGCTCTGAAAAATGGAAGTTCCAGACCGGCAAACATCTGCAATGCTCCCCCTTCATATCCAGGCAGGGAAATATATATGTCGGCGGCAATGATGGTTATCTGTACGCATTCAACAGCGGGGGAGGGCTGCTGTGGAAATTTGATGCAAAGTCGCCTGTCAACAGGATCGCCGGTATGGGCCCGGACAATACACTGTATATTCTCACCGATGATAAGAGGCTTATAGCTGTTGATACGGATACGAAATCTATTGCGCAACAGATTGAAGAGGCAGAGCAGACACAGTCAGATGACAAGCCAGAGATTGTCACATCAGATGAATGGCTGATCATAGGCGGTGTAAAGCTGCCTGTCGATAAAAGGGCGGGCAGCAGTGGCGCTTGAAGCAGGATTGAATTGGCTGATGAATTCTCTGGAACCCTGCTCCGGCTCTTTTCCGTTTTGAGGTAAGGTCAAATGCTCTTGTTTTAATTCGGCAGTCTTTTTTTATACGAAATATTGTCCTTCACAGGTCTTTCTGATATAATCTTTGGAAGCACAGTTCATCAGACAGATGTTATTCAGAGACCTTTTATCTTTATCGGAATCGAGCACAATGACTGAACAGAAGCATATCCGACATACCGGATCTGCCATTGGATGGTGGATACCAGGTGAAACTCCTCCCTCAGCAGAGGCTGATGTACTGCGGGAGGCGCTTTTCTCTGTACGGAAGTCATTATCCGTAGTGGACAGGGATGGTATACCCGCCTTTGCAACAGGTGGAACCGCAGTAGCAGGAGCAGATGTAAAAAAGCCTTCAGACAGGGCCCTTCCTCTTTATGCCCATGTTCCCGCCTGTCCTCCTGAGAGCCTTGGGGAGATCGAGTTCTGCAGAAGTCACTCTGTCAGATATCCCTATGCTGCAGGTTCAATGGCTCAGGGTATAAGCTCGGAAGAGCTTGTGGAAGCTCTCTGCAGTTCCGGTATGCTGGCCTTCTATGGTGCAGCAGGTGTCTCTCTGGACAGTGTGAATCGAGCCATAGACAGATTATACGGAAATCTCGGCACTGACAGAACCTTTGGGTTTAATCTGATTCACAGCCCCGGCGATCCTCAGATTGAACAGGCCTGTGCAGAGCTTTATATCAGGCGTGATATCAGGCTTATAGAGGCTTCCGCATTTATGGATATTACTCTTCCCCTCGTTCAGTACCGCCTCGACGGTATTCACTGTCTGCCTTCAGGCGAGGTTGTTGCCCCCAGGAAGATTATGGCCAAAGTCTCGAGAGTCGAAGTGGCATCCAGGTTCTTTTCACCTCCTCCAGCCTCTCTCGTGGCAGAGCTGAGAGGACAGGGGAAAATCACTGAGGAGCAGGCCAGAATGGCTGAAACCATCCCGATGGCTGAGGATCTGACTGCTGAGGCAGATTCAGGAGGCCATACAGACAACCGACCTGCACTGTCGCTGCTACCGACCATGCTGTCGCTTCGCGATCGCATCCAGCTTGAACATGAATTTTCGATGAGGCTGAGGGTGGGGGCTGCCGGAGGCATATCCACTCCTTCGTCTGCGGCAGCGGCATTTTCGATGGGAGCCGCATATATAATGACCGGCTCAGTCAATCAGGCCTGCCTGGAGTCAGGAACTTCCGATGCGGTGAGATCACTTCTGGCCCAGACTGAGCAGGCCGATGTAACGATGGCTCCTGCGGCGGATATGTTCGAGATGGGCATAAAAGTACAGGTGATAAAGAGAGGCACGATGTTCCCTATGAGGGCTGCCAGGCTGTATTCTCTTTTTCAGAGCTGTGAAAAATTGGAGGATATTCCACTCAATGAGAGAACCATGATTGAAAAAAATCTGCTCCTTGGCTCTTTTGAACAGACGTGGGAGCTTGTCTGTCAATATTTCAGAGACAGAGATCCGGGACAGATAGAGATGGCTGAGAAGAATCCCAGGCATAAAATGGCACTGCTCTTCAGATTCTATCTGGGCCAGGCTTCCAGATGGGCCATATCAGCCGACCCGAAAAGAAAGTTCGATTACCAGATATGGTGCGGACCTGCCATGGGCGCCTTCAATGAATGGGTAAAAGGTACCTTCCTTGAAGAACTGCCGAACCGGAAGGTCGTAACTGTGGCCAGAAATCTGCTCCATGGGGCAGCGGTCATCATCAGGCTGAACAATCTGAGATACCAGGGCATCCAGATGTATGGGCTCACTCCGGTGCCTCTACAGGAATCGATTCTCAACAATTACTTGCAGTAAAGAAGGCGATATCTTTGAAATCCGAACTCACCTCCAGAATGGTTCCGCTAGCAATTATAGGTATTGGATGCATATTTCCAGGTGCAGAGGATCACAGGAAGTTCTGGTCCAACATCCGAAACGGCGTAGATTCGATAACTTCCATCCCGGAAACGCACTGGAAGATCGAAGATTATTTTGATGCAGATCAGAAGGCTTCGGACAAAACTTATGGATCACGAGGCGGTTTCATCACCCCGGTAGATTTTGACCCTCTTGAGTTTGCCATAGCCCCCAATACCCTGGAGGCAATCGATACATCTCAGCTTCTCGGACTGATGGTGGCAAAGAAGGCTCTTTCCGATGCAGGATACGGAAGCGGAAAAGAGTTCGACCGGAAAAACACAAGCGTGATTCTTGGAGTAACCGGCACTCTTGAGCTGGTAATACCGCTGGGAGCAAGACTTGGTCACCCCAGGTGGAGGAGAGCCCTCAAAGAGGTGGGAGTAAAAGAAGAGCAGATGGAGCAGGTCATCCGGAAGATATCTGAGTCTTATGTGGAATGGCAGGAAAGCTCTTTCCCCGGCCTTCTGGGGAATGTTGTGGCAGGAAGGATTGCCAACTACTTCGATCTGGGCGGAACAAACTGTGTAGTCGATGCAGCCTGTGCCAGCTCTCTTTCCGCCCTCAATCTTGCCTGTCTCGAGCTTGCCTCCGGGAAGAGCGATATGGTTCTTACCGGCGGAGTTGACACTTTCAACGACATATTCATGTATATATGCTTCAGTAAGACTCCTGCCCTTTCACCAACAGGAGACATCCGACCCTTTGCGCATAACTGTGATGGAACAGTACTCGGTGAAGGCCTTGGCATGGTTGTGCTCAAACGCCTGCAGGATGCAGAGCGAGATGGCGACCGAATCTATGCTGTAATCAGGAATATCGGCACATCAAGCGATGGAAAGGGAGCTGCTGTCTTTGCACCGCAGTCGGCCGGACAGGTCCGATCCATGCAGAAAGCATATCAGAGTGCAGGAATAAGCCCACTCACCATTGAGCTTATGGAAGCACACGGAACAGGCACAAGGGTTGGAGATCTTGCAGAGATTGCATCTCTCAATACAGTTTATCAATCTGCCGGTGGAAATCGAGCCTGGTGTGCATTGGGCTCGGTCAAATCACAGATCGGCCATACAAAAGCGGCTGCAGGTGTTGCAGGACTGATAAAATCCGCCCTTTCCCTCTACTATAAAGTTCTGCCTCCTACCATCAAGGTTGAGAAGCCAATGGACGAGCTTAACGGAGATCTCACACCGTTCTATGTCAATACTGAAAAGCGCCCGTGGATCAGACGCTCCGATCTTCCCCGCCGTGCCGCGCTGAGCTCCTTCGGTTTCGGAGGAAGCAACTATCACTGCATTATCGAAGAGCCGCCACAGGGGCAGAAAGAGATAGACTGGGATGACAGCGTGCAGATTGTGGCTTTCTCCGAAAATACAGAGGAGGAGCTGAAGGCTGCCATCAAAAGCTGCCCTAAAGATTTGAAAGGCGCTGACCTCTGTGCCTTCGCAGAACGCTCCAGGAAAGCCTTTAAGTCCGATGACCAGTGCAGGCTCATTGCAGTAATCGAACAAGGCCATCACGACACGGAAAGAGTGCTGAACGGCGCTTTGACGATGCTGGAGAAGAATGCCGGGAAAGATAACTGGACAACTCCTGAAGGGGTGTTTTATGCCTCAGGAAAGAGACCGGGACTGCTTGGAGTCCTGTTCCCTGGCCAGGGCTCACAGTATGTGGGGATGCTCAGAGACCTGACCTGTCAGTTTCCACAGATGCTGGATATGCTGACAGAGGCACATCTTTCATTTGAAAAGTACAAATCTGAGGCTTTGAAAGAAGCCCTCACAGAGTATATCTATCCCTATCCATCTTTCAGCGAAGGAGATCGGGAAGAAAAAGAGCTTGCCCTACGTGACACAAGAGTTGCGCAGCCTGCTCTGGGTGCATTGAATATGGGGGCTTTCAGAATGCTTCAGTATTTCGGCCTGAAGGCCGATGCGTGCGCCGGGCACAGCTATGGAGAGCTTGCTGCACTTGCAGCGGCAGGCAGGATAGACTCGCAGGATCTGCATCTGCTGTCTGCCCTGCGGGGAAATCTGATGACAGGAGCGAGGGGTGATCTCGGCCTGATGGTGGCGGTGCTTGCTGATGCAGATATTGTTGAGAGGAGCATTGAAAAGCACGCTCTCGATGTCGTCATAGCAAATAAGAACGCTCCTTCCCAGTTTGTTCTCTCCGGCGCATCAGAAGAGATAAGGCGGGCTTCTCTCATTCTCACAGAGAGCGGGATAAAGAATACGCTATTACCGGTATCAGCTGCTTTTCACAGTCCTATCGTGGCTGACGCCCAGATACCTTTTGCAGAAGCCCTTGAACAGGTTGAATTCAGGAAATCTGAGATCCCGGTCTTTTCAAATACCACAGGAATAATCTATCCTGAAGACCAGGCAGAGGCCCGCAGGCTGCTGGCAGGGCAGCTTGCCAGGCCGGTAGAGTTTGTCAAAGAGATCAGAGAGATGTATCAGAGTGGTATCCGCACTTTCATAGAAGTGGGCCCCGGCTCGAGGATGACAGGTCTGGTAAGAGCCGTACTCGGTGAAACAGGAGATTACCGTGTTATGGCTCTCGATTCATCGGGAGGGAAACGGAGCGGAATTTACGATCTTGCAAAGATGCTGGCGTTTCTTGCGGTGTCAGGATATGCCATCGACCTGTCGCTCTGGAACCCTCCAACTCTGCTTGATAAGGCAGAATGGGAGAAGCCGAAGCCTCGCATGGTAATAAAGCTCTGCGGAGCCAATTATGTAAAGCCTTCAGGGAAAAGAGCCACCGTAGCCTCTCCTGTCGAGCAGGAGCACGCTGCCCAGACACAGGATTCCAGAGACGATCGCAGCCCTGTGAAAGCCCGGGCAGACAGCACAGGTGAGCGACATGAGGACCACACAGGCGTTGTAACTTCGATGATGAAAGCCTCTTCGCCAGGTCAGCCTGTTATGAGTATTCCGGCACAGCCTGCCGGTGGGGCTCCTGTTATCCGGGATGGCTCACTGCTATTGGATGCTCTCCGCGTAACACAGGAGAATATGCGGGCTCTGGAGAGCATACAGGAACAGACTGCGCGGATGCATATGCACTTTCTGCAGAATCAGGACACAGCCCTAAGAACATTCCAGGAGCTTGCAGAGCAGCAGCAGCGTCTTTTCCTGCAGTCTCTCGGCTTTTCATCCGGCAGTGCCGGAAGGGTTGAGCCCCCTGCTGTTCATCAGTCAGTGCCTGAAGAGAAGAAAATACCACACGTCGGAGCGCATTACGCTGCAGCGCCTGCCACGGAGCTTCCCACAGCGCATCCCAAGCCGGCAGCCACGGCATCACCGTGTGAGCTTTCTGCTCATCAGGATAAAACGCCAGCATCATCTGTGCCTGAACCGGTTAAGACCTGCGAAGAAACTTCACAGCAGGGAATGGCTGTATCCGAAACATTGATAGCCATTGTCTCAGAGAAGACCGGCTACCCTGCGGAGATGCTGGACCTGTCGATGAGCCTTGATGCCGATCTGGGGATAGATTCAATAAAGCGCGTAGAGATCTTCTCGGCCCTGAGGGATGCCCTTCCTGAGCTCCCTTCCTTCAAGACCGAGCTTATGAACTCACTGAAGACGCTGGCCGATATTACCGGCTTCATGTCCCGCTCCATGCCTTCCACCGCAGGGACGCTGCAGCAGTCTGCGGCGGCCGGAATTCCCGCAGAAGCTCCGAACGGCACTGCTGCAGGAAGGTCACTGTCTGGTGAGTCTGTCTCATCAGTTCTTGTTGAACTTGTCTCAGAGAAGACCGGCTACCCTGCCGAGATGCTGGACCTGTCTATGAGCCTCGATGCCGATCTGGGGATAGATTCAATAAAGCGCGTAGAGATCTTCTCAGCCCTGAGGGATGCCTTTCCTGAGCTCCCTTCCTTCAAGACCGAGCTTATGAACTCACTGAAGACGCTGGCCGATATTACCGGCTTCATGTCCCGCTCCATACCTTCCACCGCAGGGGCGCTGCAGCAGTCTGCGGCGGCCGGAATTCCCGCAGAAGCGCCGAACGGCACTGCTGCAGGAAGGTCGCTGTCTGGTGAGTCTGTCTCATCAGTTCTTGTCGAACTTGTCTCAGAGAAGACCGGCTACCCTGCCGAGATGCTGGACCTGTCTATGAGCCTCGATGCCGATCTGGGGATAGATTCAATAAAGCGCGTAGAGATCTTCTCGGCCCTGAGGGATGCCCTTCCTGAGCTCCCTTCCTTCAGGACCGAGCTTATGAACTCTCTGAAGACTCTTGAAGATATCGTCACTTACATCGATGGCGAAAGCGGGACGTTGCAATCATCGAAACAGGCCGCTTCAAATAAAGCTGAGACTGAGATGGAAAAAGGATTGCCGCCTGAAAAGGAACGGAGCGGTGTACAGGAAGCTTCTGCAGAGCGAGCCGAAGACCTTGACAGGATGGTTCTGTGCAGACAGCCTCTTCTGAAAGGAAGAGAAGCTGTCACGATATCTGAAGGACTGGAAATATTGATAACTGATGATCAGTCATCTCTGTCAGGCAGAATATCAGATATCCTCAGGAAAAAGAACTACCGCCCCAGGATAGTCAGCATTGAAGAAGGCAGTAAACTGACTCTGCCTTCGGCTCTGGGCGGTCTCATCATCGTGGCGCCGGGGAAAAATGCCGATGATCATTTTCTCAGGAAGAGCTTCAAGATGCTGCAGAACGCGGCTCCCGCCCTCAGGCGTTCAGGCAGGGATGGAGGCTCTTTCTTTGTCACCATATCCCGTCTCGACGGAATATTTGGGATAGAAGGACTCGACAGAGAGATCGAGCCCCGCTCCGGCGGGCTTGCCGGACTCTCCAAGACAGCCCGCCACGAGTGGCCTGAAGTTCACTGCAAGGCAATCGATCTCGCACAGGATTGTAAATCCATCGACAGAGCCGCTGCGGACATAGCTGAGGAGATCCTGCTGCACGGCCCTGCAGAAGTCGGGATCAGCGACAGAGGGAAATCCGGCATTGGCATCACCTGTGCACCTCTTTCAGCAGGTAAGGGTGTATGCCCTGTTGCGGAGGGAGATGTGGTGCTGGTCACAGGCGGCGCCCGTGGAGTCACAGCGGAGTGCACCATAGCCTTCATGGAGAGCTTCCCTGATGACAGAAAGCCTGTTCTCGTTATTCTGGGGAGAAGCAGTACACCTGAGCCGGAGCCTGAATGGCTTGCAGGCTTGACTGACGAGGCATCTGTGAAAAAGGAGATCATGCGCCACGGCATAGGGACTGTAACTCCACAATATGTCAAGGAGCAATATGGCAGGATCACTGCTCACCGGGAGATGAGAAGGACCATGTCCCGACTGGCATCACTGGGTGTAAAAGTGTATTACCGTTCGGTGGATATCCGGGTTAAAAGCGAGCTGGAATTGGTGATATCTGAGATAAGAGCCTCGACAGAATCGCCGATAAGAGCATTGATCCACGGCGCCGGCGTTATAGCGGACCGCCTTATAGAGGAGAAGACAGACAGGGAGTTTGATGCTGTTTATTCGACTAAGGTTACAGGTCTGATGAATCTGCTCGGACTTCTCAGTGAAGATGAACTGAGGCTTATGGTGCTCTTTTCATCCACAACTGGCCGGTATGGCCGGAAAGGGCAGGTCGATTATGCCGTTGCAAATGAAGTGATGAATAAGATTGCCGAGAGAGAGGCAGGCATCCGTCCGGAATGCAGAGTTCTTGCTATGAACTGGGGCCCGTGGGACGGAGGAATGGTAACGCCTCCGCTCCGGAAGATCTTTCAGGAGGAGGGAATAGGCCTTATCCCGCTCAAAGCCGGAGCAGAGCTGCTTGTGCGGGAGATATGCGCACCGGCGAAGCAGTCTGTGGAAATCTCGGTGCTTGGCGGTTTCGCAGACCCTGCTGAGAGCGATACCGTAAAAGGCAGGGAATCTGCATCGCCGATGGATGTAGCATTTGAGCGTAAAATCAGCGTTGATGATTATTCTTTTCTGAAATCACACGTCCTGGATGGAAATGCGGTGCTGCCTGTATCGGTGATGATTGAATGGCTTGCTCACGGCGCCATTCAGACAAATCCCGGCCTTTCATTTTCCGGGTTCAATGAGATGAAGGTTCTGAAAGGCCTGAAGTTCGGAAGACGTGAGACTCCCAGGTTCCAGGTTCTGGCAGGAAAGGCTCTGAGAGCCGAAGGCGAGTTTTACGTGCCTGTAGAGCTGAGAAGTGCCATACAGGGTCCTGAGTATAATCTGAACGCCAGCGCTGAAATGGTGCTTGGCACGATAACCTCAGGTGGCGGCCGCACCATCGAGGAGAAAAGGGGAAAGCCCTACCCTCACAGCCTCACCAGAGTATACAGTGAGATTCTCTTTCACGGGAACACATTTCAGGGTATTGAGCGCATCGATGGCTGGTCTGATAACAGCATCACCGGAGTTGTGAAGCCAGCTCCCAGACCCCAGCTCTGGCTTGCCGAGCCTCTCAGAAATTCGTGGCTTGCCGATCCACTTGTCATTGACTGCACCTTCCAGATGATGATATTGTGGAGCTATCAGAAATACGGCTCTCTGTCGCTTCCTGTCTATATAGGCAGATACCGGCAGTTCAGGAAATTTTCCAGGGGACCTGTGAGGGTTCTGATAGAGGTGACCTCTCATTCGCCTGAAAAGGCCCGTGCCCGGATAGAATATGTTGATGGCTCAGATGTGCTGTTTGCCCGTATGGAAGACTATGAGTGCATAATCGAGCCGTCTCTGGGAAAAGCTTTCAGGAGAAATCACCTCGATGAGCCTGCCATGATGAAGCCTTAATATCTCTGTATTCGTTGGCCTGAGCGATCATTATCGAAATGTGCCGCGGTGGATTCAAACGCCGCTTGAGGAAAATATGTACTATGAAAGATGATGAAGGTATTGCGGTAACAGGTATTGGCGGTCTGTTCCCGGGAGCGGGAGACCTCCGGCAATTCTGGGCATCTGTCAGAGACGGGATTTCTGCCTCCAGGGAGGTTCCTGCCCATCGGTGGGCTTTACCTGTCGGAGAAGTCTACTCACCTCCTCCTGCAAGGCCGGATAAGGCTTTTTCATATCGGGGATGCTTCATCGAGGACTCGGTCATCGATGAAGCCATTCAGAAATTCTGTGGAGATCTGCCTCCTGAGCTGAGGAAAAAGCTGGATTCCCTCTATCTGATCACCCTTGCTGCAGGCACAATGGCATTCAGTGATGCAGTGACATCCGGCCTCGATCTGTCGAAGGTCGGCGTGATACTTGGCAATATAGCCCTGCCTACAGAAAAGTCATCGGCTCTGGCCTGGGAGATACTGGGTCACACCTTTGAGGAGAAACTGCTGGGGAAAGGCACTGTATGGTCAGAAGACAGAGTGGACCCTTTGAACGGCAATGTGACAGGACTTCCTGCCGGTTTCCTGGCGAGAGCCCTCAATCTGGGAGGAGGCTCTCACACCCTCGACGCTGCCTGCGCCTCTTCTCTCTATGCCATAAAGCTGGCTGTCGACGAGCTGAAGTCTGGACGCTGTGATGCCATGCTCTGCGGAGGCGTGTCCAGGCCTGACTGCCTTTACACACAGATGGGTTTTTCACAGCTCAACGCCCTTTCACCTGACGGCATCTGTGCCCCATTTGATGAGAAAAGCAGAGGGCTGATCATCGGTGAGGGCGCCGGGATCATGTTGATAAAAAGGCTTGAAGATGCAAAGAGAGCAGGAGACCGGATCTACGGAGTCATCAGGAGCATAGGCCTCTCCAACGATATGGAGGGAAGCCTACTGGCCCCTTCAACGGAAGGCCAGCTCAGATCGATGAAGAAAGCATATAAGAAGGCTGAATGGTCGCCTGATCAGGTGGATATCATCGAGTGTCACGCCACAGGTACGCCTGTAGGTGACGCAGTAGAGCTGGAGAGCCTCAACCAGCTCTGGCGGGATGTGTCGTGGAAAGAAGGGCAGTGCGTCATCGGATCGGTGAAGAGCAATATAGGGCACCTCCTTACAGGAGCAGGTGCGGCAGGTATGATAAAGATCCTGCTGGCTCTCAGAGAGAAGACTCTTCCTCCTACAGCAGGTTTTTCTCATCCTGCTCCATCGATAACTCTGAAGGGAAGTCCTTTCAGAGTACTGTCAGAACCGGAGCCCTGGAAGAACAGGAAGAAGGGAGTCTCCAGAAAAGCGGCGGTGAGCGCCTTTGGCTTCGGAGGCATCAATGCCCACGTTCTGATTGAGGAGTATCAGGCTGGTGCCAGATCGCGCAGAACATCTTACATCGCTGCACCTGTCAGGGAGTCCGGGCCGGATGTTGCAATTGTAGGAATGGATGCCCACTACGGACCATGGAACAGCCTTGAGGCTTTCTGTGACTCAACTGTGCGGAACGGCAGGGAAGAAAAATGCAGAACAAAGAAATACAACTTCGGCGTTGAAGAATCGCCCTGGTTCCTCAGCAACTGGAAAGAGAGAGTTGCGCTGGAGGGCTTCGGGATTGATCATCTGACTGTAATACCCGGCAAGTTCCGCATACCTCCGAAAGAGCTGCAGGAGATGCTTCCACAGCAGCTTCTGATGCTGCTGGTTGCCTCCCAGGCACTCGATGATGCCGGAGAAAAGGAAAAGAACCATATCAACTCCGGAGTTTTCATAGGAATTGCCTTTGATTTCAACACGACCAACTTTCACGTAAGGTGGTCGATATCAGAAAAAGTAAGAGAGTGGGCCGGTGCTCTGGGCCTGAACCTTGAAAGCAGGGAGCTGGAGAAGTGGAAGAGCCTTCTTCGGGATGCATCAGGGCCTCCTCTCACTGCAAACAGGACCATGGGTGCCCTTGGAAGCATAGTGGCAAGCAGGATCGCCAGAGAGTTTCATTTCGGCGGACCCTCCTTCACTGTATCAAGCGAGCAGTCATCTGGGCTGAAGGCCATCGAGACTGCAGTCCGGAGACTGCAGACCGGAGAGATCGACTTTGCTCTTGCCGGAGCTGTGGACATGGCTGCCGATATAAGGAAGCTGATAACTCGTTCTGAAGCTGAAAGGCTCTGCTGTAACACTGAATCAGCCATTCTGGGGAAACTGGATCAGATCCCATCCGGTGAAGGCGCATCTGCAGTTGTGCTCAAAAGGCTGGCAGATGCGGAACGTGACGGAAACAGGATATACGCCGTTATTAAAGGCATAGGAAATGCAACCGGAGGCGAACGGTTCAGCATCGCCCACGATCGGGAAAGCTGCAGGTCAGCTCTGGAGAGAGCATACGGTGAGGCCGGCGGCAACACTGATCTGCTCGATTACCTGGAAGTCGACGGAGCAGGAGAGACTGATGATGCAGAACTGGAAGGACTCGCCATAACAGAATTTTTTGGCAGAGATGACAGAAGGATACCCAGGAAGCTGGGTTTTATTAAAGCTCATATCGGAGACTCGGGAGCTGCAGGTTCTCTGGCCGCTCTTGTAAGGGCGTGTATGGCTCTCAGAGACCATACCTTTCCACTTCAGACAGGCAGGGATCTTATAAACTCAAATCTGAAAGACAAAGCACTTTTCTCAACCGCTCCATACAGCTGTTACTGGCCCAGAAATCGCGCGGAGGGTGCGAGAAGAGCCGGTGTGAACTCGATGAGTATAGACGGGAACAGCATCCACGTAGTGCTGGAAGGCTATCAGAAGAGCCGGGACAGCAGTGGAGACAATGCCAGATGTCTCAGCCATCCATTCAGGGAAGCCCTATTTGTAGTGAGGGGAAACACGGTAGACTCTCTGAATACCGAACTGCTGCGTTTCGCAACCTTTCTCAGGGAATCATCAGGTGAAGATATCCGGCTGATCGCAAAAGGCTGGTATGGAGAGAACATATCCAGAAAAGGAGGGGAATCTGCAGTCGTGTTTGTCAGTGACAGCAAGGCGCTGCTCGATCGTCAGATCGAAGCCGCATTGACGTCACTTGAGAGATTCCCTGAGAGAACCATGCACGGAAGAGACAGGTTCCTTCCCGGAATCCCTTCCGATTCAGTCTTTTTCACACCTGACCCGCTGTACAGGAATGGAAAGATAGCCTTTGTCTTCCCTGGCTCAGGAAACTGCTATCCCGGCATGGGGAGAGAGCTGTCCGGAGCCTTTCCACACATAATGGAAATACAGGACAGGGAAAACGAGTTTCTTGAAAAGCAGATAATGCCGGAGCACTTCTGGCACAGCGAATCGCTCAATCACCTCGCAGGAGATCTCAGGACTCCGATGGTTGGACAGGTGGCTCTCTGTGCGGTGGCAAGCGATATTGTCCGTAGCTTCAATGTGAATCCCAGGGCTGTTCTGGGCTACAGCCTCGGCGAGATGGCTGGACTGTTCTCCATGCGGGCCTGGAAGGACAGAGATCTGATGCTCGAAAGGATGGAGCAGTCGAGACTCTTCACTGACTATCTGGCAGGGCCGTGTCTGGCAGCCAGAAACTGCTGGCGACTGCAGAAAAAGGAGTCGGTAGACTGGGCCATAGGTGTTGTAGATCTTCCTGCCGCTAAAATCAGAGAGGCTCTGCCAGCACGATCAAAGGTATATCTTCTGATCATCAACACGCAGAATGACTGTCTGATCGGTGGAGAAAGGGAGTCTGTCGAAAAGCTTGTTGAGGACCTCGAATGCGCATTCCTTCCTGTCGAAGGAGTAACGACAGTGCACTGTGAAGTAGTGAAGTCAGTGAGTGCACAGTACCGGGCTTTTCATCTATTTCCCACCACACCTCCTCCCGGGGTGAGCTTTTACAGCACAGGATGGGGGAGAAGATACGAGCCTTCCATGGAGCGCTGTGCCGACGCCATCCTTGCTCAGGCCGTCGATACTCTCGATTTTCCTGCTGTTGTGGAATCTGCCTGGCAGGACGGGGTAAGACTTTTTATTGAGACAGGTCCTGGAAATTCCTGCACCAGAATGATCAATACGATTCTGGCCGATCGTCCTCACAGCGCCCGCTCAGTGTCTTTTCAGGGCACATCGGAGCTCTGCTCGCTGCTGCGCCTGCTTGCCAATCTCACAGCGGAAGGGGCTCCGGTCAGCCTGGATTCGCTTTATGGTGGTGACGACAGCGTCACAGAGATACGAAGTGAATCATCGGAGAGCCGGAAAGCTTCTCTGTCAATCACCGTTGGAGCTCCGCCCTTCACAATCCCAGTGCTACCCGGGCTTCAGAAGCCGGCAGATATCTCAATGACTCCTGTCACATCAGCTCAGCCTTCAAAAACGCCTGTGAAGAGTCTTTATAACAGGGAGGCAGGCATTGGAGCAGAAGTATCGACTGTGAGGCAGGCAATGGAATCAATGATTTCCGGAGGAGCGATAGCTGTTCAGCCGGTGATGAAGCAGTTTGAGGCGATGCAGAGCGCCCGGATCAAAGCCCATGAGGCCTACCTGAACTTCACAGGGAATGTGACAGATGGCATGGAGCGATTTCTCGGCTTCCAGATTACCCTGCTGGAATATGCAAAGACACAGGGTTTTAATGGCCTCTCCTTCACAGATCAGGTGATAGCTGCAGCACCGGCAGACAGAATGGCTGCACAGGCCGGTCATACATCAGAACTTTATCCCTCACAGAGAGAGACGCCACCTGAGCCTTCGCTCCTGGCCACTCCCAGGTCGCTCAACAGGGAGAAGTGCATGGACTTTGCGATCGGATCGATCGCATCTGTGCTTGGTCCAGCCTATTCGGAGATAGATACATTTCCAACCCGTGTCAGGCTGCCTGACGAGCCTCTGATGCTGGTGGACAGGATACTATCCATAGAAGGAGAGCCGCTTTCAATGTCCGGAGGGAAAGTCGTGACAGAGCACGACATACTGCCTGGAGCCTGGTATCTGGACTGCGGCCGAATTCCAACCTGCATTGCCGTAGAAGCGGGGCAGGCCGATCTCTTCCTGTCAGGTTTTCTTGGAATCGATCTGAGGACCAGAGGTCTTGCCGTATACAGACTCCTCGATGCCGAGGTGACATTCCACAGGTCCCTGCCGGGACCTGGAGAGGTCATCCATTATGAGATCCGGATCGAGCACTTCTTTACCCAGGGCACAACCTGGCTTTTCAAGTTCAGATTTGACAGCACCGTATCCGGAGAGCTGCTGCTCACAATGAGAAACGGCTCTGCCGGTTTCTTTACCGCCAGTGATCTTGATGAAGGCCGGGGCATAGTCCACAGCACACTCGACAGGAAGCCTCAGAAGGGCAGAAAGCCTGAAGACTGGGAAACCTTCGTGCCAATGGGTATTGAAGCATACAGCGATGCTCAGATTGATATGCTGCGCAAAGGCGATCTGGAAGGGTGCTTCGGGCCGATCTTTGCCGGCCTTGCTGTGAAATCGCCTCTCACCATCCCTGGCGGGCTGATGAAGCTGGTCCACAGGGTGCTTCATCTGGATCCTGGCGGAGGACGATTCGGCCTGGGGATCATCCACGCCGAGGCAGACATCCATCCTGATGACTGGTTTCTGACCTGCCACTTCTGTGACGATAACGTGATGCCCGGCACGCTGATGTATGAATGCTGCTTCCATACATTGCGCATATTCCTGCTCCGGATGGGCTGGGTGCCGGAAAAGGGAGCTGCAGTATGGGAGCCGGTGAAGGGTGTGAAAAGTCAGCTCAAGTGCCGCGGCCAGGTAACAGCTGCAACGAAGAGGGCGGCATATGAGATATCGATCAGGGAACTGGGATACAATCCTGCCCCTTATGCAATAGCCGATGCGCTGATGTACGCCGATGGGAAGCCCGTTGTGGAGATCACAAACATGTCGGTGCAGCTCACAGGGCTCACCAGGGAAGACGTGCTGAGCTGCTGGAAGAAAAGAAAACTGCATCCGGTGGACAGTGAGCCTGAGAAGAAAAAGGCTCTCTATGACAACGATAGCATTCTGGCCTTCGCTGTCGGTAAGCCCTCCAGAGCCTTCGGGGAGCCCTACCGGATCTTTGACAGGGAGCGTATTATCGCCAGACTCCCAGGCCCTCCCTACAAATTTCTGGACAGGATAACTGAGATCGCAGCAGAGCCGTGGAAGATGGTCTCCGGGGGAGCAATCGAGGCTCAGTATGATGTTCCGGAGAACGAATGGTACTTTACCTCATATCAGGACAGGATAATGCCTTTTGCAGTGCTGCTTGAGGTAGCGCTGCAGCCCTGCGGATGGCTGGCTGCCTATATGGGCTCGGCGCTTACAAGCGACATAGACCTCTCCTTCCGAAATCTCGGCGGTACTGCAGTTCTGTACGATCACGTCAGAGAGAACTCCCGAGTTCTGGTCACAAAGGTCAAAGCCACCAACATCTCCATGTCAGGCGGGATGATAATTCAGCACTATGCATTCCAGGTCTTGAACAGGGCTCAGACCGTCTATGAAGGCACGACATATTTCGGCTTCTTTTCAAAAGAAGCGCTGGCTGACCAGGTGGGCATCCGGGATGCCAGAATCTATAAACCATCGCCAGAGGAGCACAGCAGAGGAAGCGCATTTGAATATCCCTCTGATGGCTATCCATTCCCCGATTCAATGCTTCGAATGGTCGATCAGATCGAGCTTATTGTCCCTGATGGCGGTCCTCACGGCCTGGGATACGTCCAGGGCACCACAGCTGTAAAACCTGATGCATGGTTTTTCAAAGCGCATTTTTATCAGGATCCGGTCATTCCAGGCTCCCTGGGGATCGAGTCGTTCCTGCAGGTTCTGAGAGTTGTTGCAGCAGGGCGATGGGGCAGAGCCCTGCGGAACGGGCAGGCTCTGAAGACACCTGTTGAAGGGTATCGTCACGAGTGGGTTTACAGGGGGCAGATACTTTCTGCAGACAGTAAAGTAACCGTTGATGCCTGGATAACCTCCATAGACGAGTTGCACGGAGTGATGCGCGCCGAAGGGTACCTCTCAGTGGATGGGCGGATAATCTACCATATGAAGGACTTCTCTCTCAGGATATAACCATTAATACAGTTACAGGCCGTGCTGTAAAAATACACGGCATCTCTGGCAGCAGAAAGTCTCTACCCTGATACCGGGCAGGAGTCGTGTGATGAATAAGGGCAGGATGGAAGCAATATTCGTAATGGCTCTCATTACATTTCTCATTGCGTCAGGGATTTACATGTTTCCCGATTACAGGACCTTTGTAGAGATAAACTGGGATGACATGGGCTTTGACTTCTTCAATTTCTATTCAACCGCCTCAGGGCTCAACAATAACATCTCGGACATCTACAACTCCCAGCAGATGATTGATTTCAAAACAAAGCTCTGTGGAGGGAGATGGCAGGTCTATCAGGGTGATACTCATCCGCCCCAGTTTTACCTGCTCTATGACTTCTTTACACTCTTCTCATTCAAAACCGCCTATATAATGCATTTTTTCATCTCGATGATTCTCTATACGTTTTCGCTTGTGCTTCTCACTTTATTCCTCCTTGGGAAAAAGCCGCTGTCATTTGTGCTGGCATTGATGCTTTCACTATATTCAGTCATATGCAGCGTCTGTGTAGACAATATCTTTCTGGGACAGGTGGGCTTCATACTGGTATTTCTTCTTATTATGACTTATTACTGCGGTGAGAAGGGATGCTGGATCGCTGCAGGCTTTTTTCTCTCTGCGGCAATACTTTTTAAAATGTTTCCCTTTCTCGTTATCTTCTATTATGTTTTCAGGAAGCAGTACAGAGTGGTGATATCGTGTTTCGCCTCTCTTACCCTGTTGACAGCAGTGACAGGCTGCATATGGGGCTTTCACAGATATTTTCAATATTTTGACTGGATGAATGTACTGAATAGAAAAATCTACTTCAGTAATATTAAGGATCAGTATTTTGCCAATCACTCCATAATGGGATATATATCGACTGTTACTGCCGATATGCTGCCAATAATGCTTCTGAAGTTTTTTCACCTATTCATTATTGCATTCTCTGTCTTTTTTCTCTATCTGCTGCACAGAAGATTGCTGGTCAATGACAGAACAGCAAGCTCTCTGGAGTATTCCCTCTATGTGCTCTGCTCCACCTTTCTGGCGCCTTTCAGCTTTTCTCACCATCACATCGTGCTGATTATACCGTTCATTTCGCTGATTGTGCTCTTTCTGAAGGGCGGACATCAGCCAGGGCTGAGGATACTTCTCGCCCTGTCACTGTTTCTGTTTGCTCTGTTCTGGATATTTGATGGTCAGCTCCTTACCAGGCAGTGGATTCTTGCGCTGCATTTCGATCTTTCAAATAAGTGCATGCCTCTTGTCGCGATGCTTGTAATGGCATTTTTTACGGCTGTGGCTCTTTTATGGAGCAGCGGCAGGCAGGGACTCGCAGATCGGCATACCGGAGCAGCAGAGACGTCATGAAGCTTCAGGAGGAGCCGGTGCATCTTTTCTGGAGTAGCTGAACAGAAAGTCTAGATCGCCTATTGTGATGGCGTCTCCTTCACAGAGGACGTGCTCCTGTACTCTCTGGTTGTTTATGAAGAGCCCGTTTTTGCTGTTCATATCCCTCATTATATAGCCATCCTCAGTGCGTACTATTTCAGCGTGGGATCTTGATACGGATTCATCGTTCAGCAGAATGTCGTTCTTGATGTCACGCCCTATTACAGTCCTCTCTCTGGTCAGAGGATACCTCATCTTTGCAGTGTCGTTGCGAGGGATGAGCCAGCCCCATGTTGCATCGTGACGCATCTGAACACTGCCGGGAATCTCTTCTGTTATTCGGTCCACCTTTGGCAGGATAAGCTGAGCCACACCGATGAAGATCGCAAGAAAGAGGACAATTGCGAAAATACAGAGGGCCGGCGAGGAGTGATAGTTGTCTTTCATAAACTGCGCCACAAGTATGCCAAAGAAGCATCCCATGACTATAAACAGGAAGTTTATAAGCACCCTTCTGACTATCATACTCTCTCCTTTGCACAGATCATCAATTTCCGCATGCTATGGGACTGAAATGGCTTCCAGAGTCTTGACACCTGTCTTTGCTGATCTCTGAAGTCCGCACCATTGTGTTGATATGCATCTTCTGTCCTTAAAGTTCAGTGTTGCACAGGCACCCTCAAATGTTCCTCCGTTTCCAAGCTCTTTCAGATAGTTGAGCACTGCAGTGCGGGACGGTTCGCCGCTCTTTTCAACTGCTGCAGCAGCAAGAATCAATCCATCATTTGCAGTGAAGCTCTCACGGCTGTCGGGAAAGCGGCCGTAAGTGTTCAGATATTCCTGGTAAAAACTGAATATTTTTGGAGTCTGCTGAAGTTCAGTAGACGGTATGACAGTATATAGATCACCCTGAGGCAGAAGCTCCGGCGCTTCCTCGTCGAGGTAGTAGTACAACAGAGGATTTACCAGCAGAGGTATAGGTATCTTACTGTTTTTTATTGCTTCCATCACTGCTCTGACAGCCTTCAGGTCATCTTCAACGGAGAGATTGGATACAAGTACAATCAGATCGGCAGGATTGGTCTTCAGTTGAGACAGCGCGGCAGGTCCATCCATTTCGAATGGATATTCGGCTATCTTGGTCTCCTTACCGGCTTTATCGACTATTGCACCGCGTTCATTGACACAACAGTCCTTCCTGAAGAGCAGTGCAGTGGATGAAGGCTTGATGACCTCACAGGCCAGTCTGCCCATGGCAGAGTATTCACAATACTCTGGTGGTGCAATGGAAAGAAAGACAGAAGGGATCTGCTGTGACGGAGAGCTGGCCAGAGAAATGACGGCACAATCGCTTTTATCAGCTATTTCGCCCACTTGCCGCACAGACTGCGGAGGGAAGTCTCCCATCAGACAGAGAAGCCCGGTCCTCTCTAAAAGCTCCTTCGCTGCATTGACGACCCGGCCGTTCTCATTTTTTGTGATTCGAGGGATTATTTCAATTTTAATGCCGTTCTTTATCGGAATGCCACCAGATTTATTTATCATTGACTGGGCAAGCGCCGCCCCGCGGTACCGTTCTCTCTCTCTCTCATTTGCTCTGGATCCGTCTGATGCTGTTTCAAATCCGACAGATATTCTCTCTGCACCGGAACCTGTCAGATAGGCATTATTCAGGAACAGAAGGACCTCTCCATCATCACTGTATTTATCTCTAACACCGTTCAGATTGGAGAATGCCCTTTTCAGATCCCCCTTGTTCAGGTTGACGATTCCTTTCCTGACATACTGATCTTCAGGGAGATCTGCATTATGGCGCAGAGGATCCTCCTTTGACAGCTCCAGGTTCTGAACCGTTTCCTGGAAGCGGGAGAGGAGATTGAACTTCCAGGAAAAATACAGAGCTGCAACGCCTGCCAGCATTAGAATGAGGATTACCGCTCTCTTCCCTGCCTTTCCCCTGCCGGCAGGCTTTAAGGCGGCTATCTTCTGTTTGCCGGTGCCAGTGGCTTTCAGTGCAGGCTGCTGCGGCTGGCCTGTCGATGGAATGGTTGCTCCTGAGAGCTGCGGAGGCATTGCGGCGCTCTGAGGCAGAGCCATTGAGGGTATTGTCTTCTGGCCTCCAAACATATTCGGGGAGGTAAAATCCGCTCCAATCATCATCTGCAGGTCGCGCTTGACTTCGATGGCAGTCTGATATCTTTTCTCAGGCTCCATCTGTATCATCTTTTCAATGATCTGAATCAGTTTCGGCGATGCAGCAGGGTTGATGCTCTGTATGGGAGGGAACTTGAAGGGCGTCTGTGTGTTGGCAGGGTCATACCTGGTAATGAGCTGGTATAGAGTGACGCCAAGTGAATAGATGTCCGAGCGGGGATCGGTCTGGCCGCTGTACTGTTCAGGCGGAGCATAGCCAGGTGAGCCTATACGCATGGTATCCCCCTTCTTGTTTGGGCTGAAATGCCTGGCTATGCCGAAGTCTATCAGCTTCACTATGTTTCCGGAGAGTATTATGTTGGACGGTTTCAAATCCCTGAAGATAATCGGATCCGGTTTTCTGCAGTGGAGGAAGTAAAGCACCGTGGCGATCTGTATCCCCCAGTCGATGACCTGTTTCTCAGGCAGCGGGCCCGGCGACTTGGAAAGAATTCTGCTCAGATCTTCTCCATCTACGAACTCCATCACCAGATGATGCTTTCCGTTTTCATGGAAATAATCGATCACCTTGGGAAGATTTCTGTGCTCGAGGTTGGCAAGAAGGCTCGCCTCACGTTCGAAATGGATCTTGGCGTTCTCCCGTTCCCTGGGATCCTGATACTGGGCGTCCAGCTCCTTGACGACCCATTTTTTTCCTGTCAGTCTCTGGTCTTCACAGAGATAGATATTGCTCATTCCTCCGCGGGCCATCTGCCGCATTATCCTGTATCGCTGAGCGAGAACTGAACCTACAGGCAACATACCTGATACTCCTTATGGTCTCAAAAAATAGTAATATATGAGAAATAATGTCGTACCCATTATTATAATCAATAACACTCCTAAAATCCAATTTGAAATCGGATTGTCTTTATCCTTTGTGTCTGTGGTCCTGACCGGCGAGGAGCGGGGAGATTTGATTACGCTGATCAGATCGCGCTTCATATCGGAAATGCTCTGGTAGCGCAATTTGGGATCTATCTGTGTGGATTTCCTGATTATATCGTGGACTCCATTGGAAAGCGTGGGATTCAGAAGATGTATGGGTTTCAGCTCAAAAGGCGATGATGCAGGGTTTACGCTAGTCAATGCGTGATACATGAATGCTCCCAGGCTGTATACAAGAGATCTGGAATCAAAAGTGCCGTCCCCGATGAACTGCTCAGGCGATGCATAGTCCATAGAGCCCAGTCTGTTAAGGTTTGTTGCATCCGAAGCTGTCTGGAAGACTCTGGCCAGGCCGAGATCAATAAGCTTGATTGAGCCGCTGGTGGAAAGCATTATATTTCCCATATGGAACTCTCTGAAAAAAATTGCAGAAAATTTGTTCGAATACAGGAATGAAAGTGCATCTGCAATCTGAACGGCCCAAGCGACCACTTCGTGTTCAAGGAAAGGCTTCTGGTTCATCTTGAGAAGCGTGATCAGATCGTTGCCGTGAATAAACTCTCTGACAATATAGTAATTTGTGCCTTCAGTGAAGTAGTCGACAACTGTTGCTATATAGGGATGCGAAAGGGAAGATATCTGTGAGGCTTCCTGGTTGAAGCGCTTGATCGATCTGGCCCTGTCCTGGCTGTCTACAGCAACCATCTGCATCTCCCTTATGACCCAGCCCTTTTCAGGGAAGTGGAGATCCATAACATAGTAAACATTGACAAGCATGGATTCATAGATTATCTTGTTTATCTTGTAGCGTGAACGAAGGACAGTGCCGATAGGAAGCAGGGCAGGCATGTGTTATTCCTTCCTCAACAGGCGTCTGAAATCAATGTGATATTCTCTGTTTAAAAGGTAAACCCCTCCAAAGCCTGTTGGTGCAGGCTATAAAGGATTTAGGCACTGACTGTGAGAAATATGTATACGCCGCTCTTTCTTATTTACACATATAACAGGAAAAGAGAGTCATATGTCATATCTGGATGAACTTAACGATGAACAACGAGATGCTGTAAAATACTGTGAAGGCCCTCTGCTGATTCTGGCAGGTGCAGGCTCCGGCAAGACCCGGGTGCTTACCTTTAAGATAACTCATATACTGAAGCAGAACTATGCCCGGCCTTCTGAGATCCTTGCAGTAACATTCACAAACAAGGCTGCGGGAGAGATGAAGGAAAGAATCCTTAAAATGATGCCAGGCATCTATTTCCCCTCAATGGGAACCTTTCATTCCATCTGTGCGCGCTTCCTCCGCGATCACATGGAAGGAAGCGCCCAGAGCTCAAGGTTTGTCATTTATGACAGCGGTGATTGCAGAGTATTGATGAGAGAATGCCTCAAAGAGCTCAATCTGGATGACAAGGTATTTACTCCCGAGAGGATGAGCTCAGCAATAAGCAGGCTGAAAAACAAGCTTCTAGACCCTGAGGACTTTGCCAGGACAGGGATATCGTATGATTCCAGAATCACCTACGATGTATACTGCCTTTATGAGGAAAAGCTCAAATCCAATAATGCTCTTGATTTTGACGATCTCCTGATGAAAAGCGTATTTCTTCTGAGAAACAACAAGGAGCTGCTTGACAGATACAGCCGAATGTTTAAATATGTGCTTATTGATGAATATCAGGATATCAACCATGCCCAGTATGAGCTGGTTCTCCTTTTCTCATCGTTTCACAGGAAGATCACCGTTGTGGGAGATGATGACCAGAGCATCTATCGATTCAGAGGGGCCGAAATGTCGCTTTTAATGAGATTTGAAGAGGATTTTCCGCAGGCAAGAGTGATCAAGCTCGAGAGAAACTATCGCTCCACAAAGGTGATTCTGGAAGCGGCCAACAATCTGATGAAAAAGAATAGAGTGAGAAGAGAAAAGAACCTCTGGACAGATAGAAAGGGCGGCGAAAAGATCGGATATTTCAGAGCTGTCACGGGGCGCTCTGAGGCACGCTTTGTAATACTCAAGATTAGAGAGCTGATGCGTAATGATAATTATAACTACAGGGATTTTGCCATACTCTACCGCACAAACGCCCAATCCCGCCTCTTTGAAGAGGTGCTGATCCAGGAAGGCATGCCGTACAATCTGATTGGAAGCCTTAAATACTATGAGAGAAAAGAGATCAAGGATCTGCTGGCATACCTCAGGGTAGTGGTGAACAGGCAGGACTCTCTGTCACTCAGACGCATAATAAACGTGCCTCCCCGTGGTGTTGGAGATGTGACAATGAAGAAGCTGGAGCATCTCTCAAGAGAGGAGCACATAGACCTTCTTGAGGCAGCGGGAAGGCTCTCCTCATCGAAGGAGGGATCGGCAAAGATGAGAGCGCAGCTGACTCACCTGGTGGAAGTGCTGGAGGAGGCGACGCGCTCGCTTACCGTAAAGACCGCCGGTGCAATAGTTGAGGATATCATCGATGCGCTGAAGTACAGAGAATATCTCACTTCATCAGGAACGGCTGAAGGTGTGGCCAGGGAAGAGAATATAAACGAGTTCATAACAGTGGTGAAGGAGTTCGAGAGCTTCTCTGTCGATGCATCGCTGGAAGCCTTTCTGGCTCATATATCACTGATTTCAGATATTGATCTGTGGGAGGATAGTGAAGGCAGGATCAACCTGATGACCTTTCATCTCACAAAAGGTCTGGAATTCCCTGTCGTGTTCATGACCGGCCTTGAGGAGAAGTTGATTCCTCACATCATGTCGCAGGAAAAAGAGGAGGATCTTGAAGAAGAGCGCCGTCTCTGTTATGTAGGGATCACCAGGGCCATGGACCGCCTCTTCATGACTCACGCAGAGGAGCGGTTCATGCGCGGCGTCACAGAAAAACGCGATGTTTCAAGGTTCCTGACAGAGATCCCTGAATCTATTCTGACACTGTATGGAGGTACTGCCCTCCCTTCAGCGTTTTCCCAGGCAAAGCAGTGGAAATCAGAAAGAGAAGATTACTGCCGTGATGAAACCTGTGAAGTTGAGTCTCTGAAGCGGGGAGATCGGGTGACCCATCAGTTTTTCGGAGTGGGCAGGGTTCTCACTGTTACTGGTGATACAGTCAAGGTGGATTTTGTAGATAAAGGTATTAAGAGAGTGGTGAGAGATTATCTTTCAAAGAGTTTGGGTAATAATGCCCCGAAGAGGATTCGCTTCCAGAAGGGGGACAGAGTTTATCACGCCAAATGGAGATCAGGTGTGGTATGCAGATCTGATGAGGAAAGCAGTCTTGTAATGGTGATATTTACCGGAACAGGAACTCAGTTTGTGCAGGCTGAAGAGCTCTCACCGCTCCCCACGCTGCAGGATAAGCGGCCGCCTCTGTGACACCCTGCTCTCTATAAATACCGGATTGGAAGAGAGGTGCGAAGATGGAAGACAATAATATGGAGGGCGTCAGGAAAGAGCTTCAACATCTGCGCGAAACAATCACCTGTCACGATATTCTTTACTATGTCAACAACGCTCCTGTGATCTCTGACAGAGAGTATGATCTTCTCTTCAGGCGTCTGCTCGAGCTCGAGAAGGAGCATCCGGAATTTGTGACCTCTGATTCTCCCTCACAGCGCATTGGAGCAGGACCCATCGAATCCTTCAGCGTTGTAGAGCACAGAGTGCCGATGCTCAGCCTGGCCAATGCCTTCGATGACAGTGAGATAATGGCCTTCGACGAGCGTGTGAGGAAGAGAGTTAATAAGACTGACCTGGAATATGTAGCGGAGCTCAAGATTGATGGCCTCGCAGTCAGTCTGACATATCAGGATGGGCTTTTCATAAGAGGAGCCACCCGCGGTGATGGTTCAAAAGGTGAGGATATAACAGCAAATCTGAGAACGGTCAGAAACATACCTCTCCGCATCGATGACCTTTCAGCACCTCCTCTCCTTGAAGTGCGGGGGGAGGCCTATATGAGCAGAAAAGAGTTTAAAAGAATCAACGAAGAGAGAAGCGCAGGCAGTGAGCCTCTCTTTGCAAATCCCAGAAACGCGGCAGCCGGCTCTGTCCGTCAGCTTGATTCCAGGATTGTGTCAAAAAGAAAGCTTGCCGTATTCATATACGGCATCGACACACCGCTGGAAGGTGTCACATCACACTTCGGATCGCTGGCAGTGCTTGGCAGATGGGGCTTCCCTCTCAATGAGCATACAGAAATATGTGCAGATATTACCGATGTAATAAGATTCTGTTCGAAATGGAAGGAAAAGAGGGACACACTCGACTATGATATTGACGGCATTGTGATAAAAGTGAACTCACTTCTGCTGCAGAAAGAGCTCGGAAGTATCTCCCGCTCGCCTCGCTGGGCTATAGCTTTCAAGCTTCCTTCCACGGAAGTTACCACTGTGGTGAAGGATATCACTATCAGTGTTGGAAGGACAGGAGCATTGACACCTGTTGCCATTCTCGAGCCTCACGAGATAGATGGCTCTATTGTGAGCAGGGCAACACTTCACAATGAGGATGAGATCCGGAGGAAGGAGATCATGATCGGCGATACTGTCTGGGTTCACAAAGCAGGGCAGGTCATTCCGGAAGTCATATCGGTTGTGAAAGAGAAGAGAACAGGAGATGAAAGGCCTTTCGAGATGCCTTCCCACTGTCCTTCATGCGGAGGTGATATCTTCAGATCTCCTGATGAGGCGGTCGCAAGATGCATCAATGTCTCGTGTCCCGCTCAGGTAAAGGAGCGCATACGTCACTACTGCTCCAGAAAGGCCATGGATATAGAAGGATTTGGAGAATCGATAGTCGAGCAGGTCGTGGATCGCGGACTTGTCAAAGACATATCAGATCTATATCGTCTGAAAGCTGATGATCTCATCTCCCTTGAGCGGATGGGAAGGACTCTGGCAGAAAAGCTTCTGGACAACATCGAAAAAAGCAGGGGAAGAGACCTTGCCAGGTTCATCTATGGTCTCGGTATAAGGCATGTGGGAGAGCATATAGCTGAAGTGCTGGTTACTGGTGTGAAGTCGATTGAAATGATGAAAGGCTTTTCTGTGGATGAGCTGACCGGAATACCTGAGATTGGCCCGGAGATTGCGATGCAGGTAGCTCAGTTCTTTTCGGAAAAGGAAAACCTTGAGCTTCTTGAGAAGTTAAGGTTGCTGGGTGTCTACCGGGAGCAGGAGGCCGATGATGGAACAGATGAAAAAGCCCATCCCCTCTCAGGCAGAACATTTCTATTTACCGGCACCCTTTCTTCCATGACGAGGAATGAAGCTGAAGAGCGTGTGAAGTCTCTGGGAGGCAGAATTGTTTCATCAGTCTCAGGGAAGCTGAGCTGTCTGATTTCCGGTGAAAGCCCAGGCTCCAAGCTCGGGAAAGCCCGTTCTCTTGGAATAACTGTGCTGAATGAAGGCGAGTTCCTGGATATGCTTAAAGAGAAAGCTGCAGAACAATGATCAAGAAAACAGGTAATCCTGACCTTTTTGACTACAAACTGAAGAAGGACATGACCGAGCGGGCGCCTCTTGCTGCAAGAATGCGGCCAGAGAGGCTGGAGGATTTTCTAGGTCAGGAGCACATAATAGGCGAGGGGACTGTGCTTCGAAGAGCGGTGTTGGAAGATGCTGCAGTATCGATGATCCTCTGGGGACCTCCGGGATCCGGGAAAACAACGCTTGCCCGCATAATTGCCCGCTCCACCCGATCTCAATTCTTCGCTCTCAGCGCAGTGAGCGCCGGTGTAACGGAATTGAGAGAAGTGATAAAAAAGGCACGTGAGCTCCGAAGTCTTCACGGACAGAAGAGCATACTCTTCATTGATGAGATACACCGCTTCAACAAGGCGCAGCAGGATGCTGTGCTGCCTTATGTGGAGAGCGGACTCGTGACTCTCATCGGAGCTACCACGGAAAATCCTTCATTTGAGGTAAACTCAGCACTGCTCTCGCGAAGCCGGGTCTATGTGTTGAAGGCTCTGGCTCCTGAGCATGTGGAGAAGCTTCTCGAACGGGCTGTTGAAAACAGAGAGAGAGGTCTGGGAAACCTGAATGTCAAGATTGAAGAGGATGCATGGCACTTTCTGGTGACACAGTCCCATGGCGACGCCAGAGTGGCGTTGAACACGCTCGAGCTGGCTGCCTGTTCAGCCCCTCAGAATAAAAGCGGAGAAAAGAACATAACACTCTCCATCATGGAGGACTCGCTGCAGCGAAGGGCTGCCCTGTATGATAAAAAAGGCGAGTACCATTTCGATCTGATCTCGGCACTTCACAAGAGCATGAGAAACTCTGATCCAGACGCGTCTCTTTACTGGCTGGGGCGAATGCTTGATGGAGGGGAAGATCCTCTCTATATCGCAAGAAGAATAGTTCGTTTCGCATCAGAGGATGTGGGTCTTGCAGATCCCATGGCGCTGCTTCAGGCAGTGGCTGCATATCAGGCAGTGCACTTCATCGGACTTCCTGAGGGCGAGCTGGCTCTCGCACAGGCTGCAGCCTATATGGCGCTTGCAGAAAAGAGCAACTCTCTCTATACGGCAATGACAGAAGTGAAGAAGGAGATCCGTCAATCACCGGGTCTTCCCGTTCCGCTTCATATCAGAAATGCGGTGACAGGCCTGATGAGGGAGCAGGGCTATGGGAAGGGATATAAATATGCCCACGACTTCGAAGATCATTATGCCGTCATGGAGTGCCTCCCTGAAGCACTTAAAGGGAGGCAGTTCATCTCTTATGGGAAAGAAGGATGGGAAAAGCAGGCCAGTGAGAGGATTGTGAAGAAAAGAGAGAAGCTTGAAAGCTCCAGACCTGAGAAATCTGTATCCAGAGAAGACAGGATAGACAGGAAAGCGGCCAGTGAGAAAAGGAAGCTCTCTGAATAAAGTGTCAGTTTAATAACGAGAGGGGGCCGGTACTATGTTCAATCCGGGGGACACAAGAGAATTTGGTTCTTACAGGATCAGGATTGAGGAGTCTCTTGGCGGAAAGAAGAATCTGACCTTTAAGGTTTCAGATATTGAAAACAATGAGCCTTATATACTGAGGGTTGTTGAAAAGCCATCATTTAAAAGCTTTCAGAAAGACTATCTGGAAGGCCATGAAGAGGTATTCAAGGTTTTCTTTGAAGAAAACGAGATGCTTAAGGAAAAGCACGGTAATTTCAACGAAGCTGCAGCCTTTGAAATACTTACAGCAGCATTTCAGGGCCAGGTGGTGCTGGAGGCCAGGGTGCTTAAGGAATACAACCATCCAGGACTCTCCAGCCTTCTCTTCTACAGCTCAGATGACAGCGCCTATTATCTCCTTCTCAACTATGTGGAGGGAAGAAGCATTAATCAGATAATTGAAAGTGGAGAGGAGGTATCTGAAGAGAAGGCGATCTCATGGATGATTGACACGGCAGAGACGCTGAACTTCCTGCACACTCATCCGGAGGAGAAGCTCCTCTACAACAATCTGAACCCACTCAACATAATCATAGATGAAAAGGCAGGCCGTGCCAGGCTCGTGGATCTTCATATGATAAGGATCTATCTCGAGGAGAAGGACAGCACCGAGGAATGGCAGGATGTGCTTGCCCTGGACACTCCGGCACCGTTCTGCCCTCTCGAGGGATACAGGTCTCCAAGAGCAGAGCTCTACGCGCTCGGGGCGACCTTCTATAATCTTCTGACAGGTGAGCCCATCCCGCCGGTTCAGGATCGGGTGGCTCACGACACGATCATGCCCTTAAAAGGTGGAAAGAAAAAATACTCCCGGAAAATCTGGAAAGCCCTTGAGCTTTGTCTCGAGCTCGATTACAGGAAGAGGCTCACCTCCTGCAGCTCGCTTGTGCGGATCCTGAAATCGGATGAATTCCCCACTGTGCGGATCGAGCGGGATGGCTCTCCGCTGAAGGATATCTCACTCGGAAAGATCGCCGGAGGGTTCGAAAGCATTATTCCGGTTAATATATACAGGCCTGCCGATGATCCCCTTCCGCTCCGTGTCGAAGGACTCAAATCCACGTGGAAGATGAAGCCTGACGATGTACATCCTAAGCTGTCCCTCATAGACATAGAAGAGAAGGGCGATTATGCTGAGGCAAAGCTGAAAATCACATGCGGCGATCTTCCGTCTGGCAGATATGAAGGCCACGCCTGTTTTGAGACCAACTGGGGCGGAAAAGACATTCTTGTCACCGCTGAAGTGCCCCGCTCCTTCACCATGGTCCCTGTCTATATAACCGGTGCCGCAATAGTGCTGCTTCTTACAGTGGCCGGCATATGGAGAATTGTCTGCCCGCCATCCCTGTCACAGATACATACTCGATGGAACAGGGAAAACTGGGAGTTCATAAGAAATGAGATACCGCGCTATCTCGTTCCCAAGTTCTCCATTGACAATGCAGAACGCTGGGAGATCTATAATGAGATCCCGACGCTGACAGTCCTGCCTGAGAATAACAGCCTCACACTTTCCGGTTCGACTGACACGATCGATCCGTTCAGAACAGGATGGATTATGAGATTCTTCCGGCCGGCCGGCGACATTATGGTGAGTGTCGTCATGGAAGGCAACAAAGGTGATGGCGTCCCGTATGAGAGCGCCGGACTGATGCTTCTGTCCAGTGATGGAACGGCATTTGCAATCGAAAGCAGCAGAAGAGGAACAGAAGCTTCGGCCGGTTATAAGGATACACTCAAGAAATGGGAGTTTCCTCCGTCAGAAACGCCGATTGTATTTAAGGAAGATGAAAAAAAGCTCATCAAGATGGAATACAGCAGCGTCAATGGAACAGCCATCGGCTTCATTAATGGGAAAAAGGTGGGGGAGACGCAGATAGAGTTCAGTGATATAAGTATATTTCTATATGCGGTGTTTGCTGAAAAAGGCACCATAAGGAAGGTTACCTTCAGGAACCTGGATGTGATTCTGGGTCCGCCTGTGCCGATAAAGCCTTCATTTTTCTGTGCTCTGGGGAAAGTGGTGATAAAAGAGAAGCCTGATGAAAAAGCCAAGAGTGTAATCACCACTTACGAGAATGAAAAGCTTTATGTGCTCAGGGAGGAAGATAATGACTGGTGCAAGGTGAGAACTGTGGAAGATAACGGGAAATATGAGGGATGGGTGAAGAGGAAGGACATGAGAAGCCTTACACCCAGGGAGGTAAAACTGGATTGAACGCCTCAGGCGCTCAATGCTTTTTCCGCTCGACGAGTCTGACGCAGAGAATACTGAGCTCATAAAGCACGATGAGGGGAACAGACACTATAACCTGTGTAAACGCATCCGGGGTGGGTGTGGCAAGTGCTGCCAGTATGAAGATCAGCAGAATGACGTAACGTCTCTTCTCCCGCAGCAGCTTGCTGTCCACAAGTCCGATGAGAGCAAGGAAGAAAACTATCATCGGTGTCTGAAACATCAACCCTGTCAGGATGATCATTGTGAGCACATATGAGATGAAGCCTCCTATCGTGATCATCGGCACGAGATCATCTGTAGCGAAGCTCATGAAGAACCTCATCGTTACAGGTATCAACACAGAATATGCGAACAGGACGCCTGTCAAAAAGAGGATCATTGCGAAAGGGACAAGTCTCTCTACCCATTTTTTCTCATTTTTTTCGAGCCCTGGGGAGATGAAAACCAATGCCTGATGGAGAATGATTGGCAGTGACAAGAAAAGTCCTGTGACCATTGAGATCTTCAGGTATGTGAAGAACCCTTCTGACGGGTTCGTGAAAACCAGTTTTGTTTGAATGAAAACAGTGAAGAGCGACAGTATCTGCGGGGTAAAGTAATAGGCCACAGCCGAACATACTGCCCAGGCGATTAGTGAGATAATGATCCGGTTTCTCAGCTCATCGAGGTGCTCGACAAGAGTCATAGTCTTCTCATCAGTCATGGCTCATTCCATTGTCCAGAGATACATCAGTCTGGGTGAGCGCCGGGCAAGATACTCATTGAGCTCAGGCATGATCTGTATCGAGCTCCTGGAGCTGAAATGTGAGGAGAAAAGCTCCTGAAGAGGGTTGTACTTCCATTTGTATCTGACAAGACGTGCATCCTGTACCTTTGCAAGCTCTTTTACCTTGTTAAAGGCATCTTCCTTACGGCCGACAGCATCGATCAGCTTCTTTTCCAGAGCGCCTTTCCCCGTATATATCGTTCCGTCTGCAAGCCTGGCGACTTCATCTCTTGTGAGCCTGCCCTTCCTGCCTTCTGCAACAACATCTACAAAGCGCCCCCACATCTCATTGATAATGCTCTGGAAGATCTTCTTCTCTCCAGGGCGCATTGCTCTGAAAGGTGAACCCATATCCTTATTGCTCTCTTTGCCTTCAAGAGTGTTTGACTTGATAATGGTCATATGGACACCAATCTTCTTGAAGAGATCTTCCACGTTTACAAACTCTGCAATAACACCTATATTACCAACCAGTGAAGTCTGGTAAGCGTAGATGTAATCTGAATTAGAAGCCACATAGTACCCTCCTGAAGCGGTTATATCCTTGCAGAACGCCACTACGGGAACCTTCTTCTCTTTCCTGAAGTTCTTTATATCGTTCCAGAGGATGTCACTTGCAGTGATCCCGCCGCCAGGGCTGTTAACGACCAGAAGTATTCCTTTTACTGAATCATCTTTGCCGGCCGCCTTCAGCTCACTGTGAATCCTTGCCACTATGTTGTCCCTTGGATGGCCTGCTTCATCCTGATCCATCAGCACACCGAAGACTGGTATCTCCAGTATCTTGTTCCTGCTCTTCTCTTCGCCCATAATCTGCAGCTCTGAAAAATTCTGATTTTCCTTTTCACCGAGATTGCCAGACATTCCAGCAAAGGTGCCTGCCAGGAGCACAAGCACAACATTGATAATAACACTGCCCACAAGGAGGACAGCCAGTATTATGGAGATCAGGTATGATGGGCTCCGTTTCTGTATTGTTTTCCTGTCAACATCCTTATTGACAGCCTGATGAACTTCCTGGTTCGTATCATCCATTTTGGAAAGCTCCTTTAAAGAGAGTTTCACCGAAGTCAGGTGAAGAAAGGTAGTTTCTATTTCCTGCTCTATATTCCTTCCATTTTATGATCAGGCAGGATATGTTGCTTTCATTCCGAAAGTCCTGGTGTGAGTTTTCACCCTGAAGCGTTACCGCAAAGACTCTTCAGCAGTACAGAGATTAAGCAAGTAAACGAGGAGTATTGATCATGAACTTCAACTGCGCTGCCTCTTCAATAGGGAGTTTTCCCAATCACGACGCAAAAACCGCTGCCGAGCTTGTTCTCAGGTTCTTTCCCGAGCTTCCCTGCTGGCCGCAGCTTCCCAGGCGTTCATTTTTTGAGGGTATGTATGTTCAATATACAGAGCATGTGCCCTGCAGAGTAATCAACGAGGCTGAGAAAAAGATACATTTCAGCCTTGAAGGCGATCACGATGATGAAGTGGAGCTTTTCTATCAGAAGTATCTGGAAGAGGACCTGCAGTATTTCCAGATCACGGAAAAGAATGCACAGGGGCTTTATGCAACTTTGCGTCTGAAGGAGGTTATACATGAGAGGAATCCCTTCTTTCTGAAAGGACAGATCACCGGACCTGTCAGTTTCGGATTGACAGTCACTGATGAGCACAGAAGACCGATCTTCTATGACGACTCTCTGAAAGAGATCATTGTCATTGCATTGAAGATGAAGGCACTCTGGCAGATAGATTTTCTCAGGAAGATCTACCCTGATGTGATGCTCTTCATCGATGAGCCGTATCTGGCCAGCGTCGGCTCTGCCATGATATCTCTGAAAGAGCAGGATGTTCGTGAAATACTGAGCGATCTGGTAAAGGCAATCAAGGCAGGTGGAGCGTCTTCAGGCATACACTGCTGTGGAAACACAGACTGGCCGTTGCTCATGGACACAGGAGTCGATATGATAAGCTTTGATGCCTTCAACTATGGGGACAGCTTCTTTCTGTATCCTGACAAGCTTCGTGTCTTCCTTGACAGGAAGGGAACCCTTGCCTGGGGTATGGTTCCCACTGATGTCACACTGGGTGAGAAAGGCTCGGAGGACTCTATGCTTTCAATAATGGATCGGTATCTTTCCGGTCTTGAAAAGAAGGGCTTTGTCATTGAAGAGGTGCTTCGAAGCTCTGTGGTGACACCTACCTGCGGCCTCGCTACTTTGACAGAGGGTGAGGCGCTCTCGATAATGGAAAAGACATCGGCACTTTCGCTCAGATTGAGACAAAAATACGGGCTCCCGGAACAGTGTTGAAAAAAAGGAAATAAGGCCAGGAAAAGGCGAAAGAATAGTAAGATGAAATGAAGGTCGAAACCTTGACAGCCGACAATCGCCGTGAGCGTCAATATCAGACAGGCGCACAAGGTGGCTTCGGCATTTAATCGGAAGGTGGTCCAGATGCGCAAAACTGTCAGTATGCAGAACCTTGTTAAAGTCTCCAGAAGCATTCTGTCCCGATGTGTGGTGCGAAAATCCTATTATCTTGCAGATGAAAATATGGCAAAGATAAAGGAATTCATGCTCTTTCCGTCCGGACTGCGGCTTATCAGGAGTGTATTTGAAGGCTTCAAGAACAACTCACAGAAAAGAGTTCAACTCATGTGGGGAACCTATGGCATTGGGAAATCACATCTGGCGCTGATTCTTGCAAATCTGATGGGAAAAGATCACGATGATAAGGCCACAAGGAAGATAATAAGCAGGATACGCGATCTGGATATGTCTACATACAAGCTGATCAAGGAAACAAAAGCTCTCACCGGCAAGATTCTGGTCACATTTCCCGAGACACTGGCAGGTGGCGACAGCAGATTCAGATCCCCTCTCCTGATGTCGCTGAACGGTGCGCTTTACCAGGAAAGTCTTGATTATCTCCCCAGGACAGAAGGGTCTCTTGTCGAGATCGTATCGGACACGATGGAGTTCCTCCGAAACAATACATCGTGCAGGGGGATGGTGATAATCTTTGATGACTTTGATCGCTTTCTTTCCCTCTTTGAAGAAAACCCTTCTCATCATGAAATACAGGTATTTCAGGAGTTCAGGGATTTCTGCCATAAGAGTCAGTTCCCTGTTTCCTTTCTTGGAATCTGCTCAAAGAGCCCGGCGGTATATTTCAGGGATGATGTCCTGAAAGCCGCATCACTTTTTGATGATATCCATTATCTGAATCTGTTCTCCAGGGATGCCACGCTCGAAGAGTTTATCGGGACTCGCATTCTGGAGCATCCTGAGACAGAAGACAGAGACGATCTTTACAAACACGAAGATTATGATCTGCTTGAAAAGACGCTGATTGACATGAATCTCTATAAAAGACTGTCGACGCGGGAGCTGCGTGAAAATGTGCTGATGAAGACATATCCGCTTCACCCTGTCACGCTTTATTGTCTTCCCAGAATATGTGAGCGCCTTTCCACGCCTGAAAAGAACATCAGCACATTCTTCAACGACGCTTCACCGGGAGGATTGAAATACTTCATTGAAAACATTGCAACTGTGCAGCCAAGCGGCAGGCTGTCATTGTATACACCGGACTATCTCTATTCGTATTTCGAGAAAAACTTCAAAGACAGTCCTCTTTTCAGCCCTTATGTAGAATCAGCGGAGAAATCCTATATCCGTGTAAGCGAGATCTCGAACTCGCGGCGTATCCTGAGGCTCATATCCACTCTTCAGATCATACAGAGCGTGGATCTTCCACTCACTGAGAAGAATATCATAGCTGCCATCCATATGGGGGAAAAGGATACAAAGCAGCTGCAGGACAGTCTCAAGAAGATGGTGGAGAAAGAGACACTTGTCTATGACGAGAAGAGGGATACATATGAAATACCTGTTGAAAAGGCAGAAGCGATCTTCGAGGAAAAGCTCGCCCAGACAAAGGTTGTACTCAGGGACAGCATAGATCCCATTGCATATCTGAATGAACATTACAGACCTCAAAGGATCTGGGCAAAACATTACCATCAGAGGAATTTCTCCACCCGCTGCGCATATGGCAGGTATGTGTCCCCTCCGGATCTCAAAGTATCAGCACCTTTCATAGAAGAAGCGAACCTTCTCTATAGAAGGGGTAATAAATACTATAAAGGTGATATGCTGGTGCTCTACTGTCCGCTCAAGTCTTCAGATGAGCTGCCGGTAGTTCAGGAGGCAATGGAAGGGGAGATATCATCACATCCAAACATCATGGTGGCCATTACAAAGAAGTTCATTGATTTTTCCGAGGAAGTTCTCGAGCTGCAGAGTCTGGACATCCTGTCGACGCAGGAGCCTGCGATGAATGAACCCGGCTCTGAAGTTGAAAAGAACTACAAAGAAAGGATGAATACACAGCAGAAATCGCTCAAATCCAAGCTCAGGACTCTTATGAGAGCTGATAATCTTGTATGGTACTATGAAGGAAATACTGTCAATGATTTTGAGACTACCGGAGATGTGAGCGCACTGTCCGGATTATTCAGAAAGCTTTTCAGCAAGTCTCCGCTCATTCGATACCGAACGCTGATGACAATGGTGCCGAAGAAGGATGTTCAGAAATATGTCGACGAGGCGGTGCAGATAATTATTGACAACAAGGCTCCAATACCTGTTCCAGACGAGCCTGACAGTGAATCTGAGAAGATAATCAAGGCCTGCCTGGTAGACAGAGAAGTGATGGAGCTAGTAAATGAGGAGGCCTCTATCAAATGGTATGACGTATCAGATAACGTGCCTGAAAGCTCAGCCTTCCACGAGATGTGGAAAAAGCTCATAGAGACATTCAGGCCTGTGGGAGCTGAAAGACGCAGGTTTCAGATAGTCGATCTTGTGTCGGAGTTCATAAAGCCTCCGTACGGATTGGGACCTGCTGTTATCCAGGTCTTGCTGGCAGCATTCTTCAGAAAGTTCTCATATGGAGTTGACATTTTTTCGAACTGCCGGATGATGGTAGCAACAGATGATCCTGATTCACTGACATTGCGTCATCTCAATTCACTTACAATAAGAGGGATGGTGAGTGATCCTGAAGACTGGGTCGTGTTCACCTATATGTGCAGCGAGGCGGAAAGGGATTTTCTCACCAGAATAATCAGTGTTTTCAATGAGAAGGCCGTTATCTCAGACAGTCTGGACCTCTGGGAGGCTTCCAAGAAGGCAGTTATCGAATGGTATTCAATGCTCCCGAGGATGACCAGGGAGAGAAATGACTTTCCTGAAGGCTATATGGGAAAATTGATAGAAACGATAAAGGATGTGAATCTGACTTCAGATACAAGGCTTTTCCTGAAAGTTCATCTCATCAGGGCCATTGGATTCGAGCCGGATGAATTCTCCTGGAGATATGATGTGGATGGAGCGATAGAAAGGCTGAAAAGATCGAGAGAGGAGCTGTCAAAAGATCTTGGCCGTATATCGGCTGCTATTTACAGGGAGCTCTCTGCTGTTTTCACCTGCAAGCCTGAGGCTGATGCTATGGGAGCTGCAATCAGAGAATGGCTGTCAAAGGTATCGATAATGGTGCAGAATCAGGAGAATCTCGATGACGACGAAAGAGCTTTCATCGATTGCCTCTCCAGCGAAAAAACCATTGAAGAGGCTGTCCTTCTAGAGCTTCCAGGGCTTGCAGGTCTGGGTCCGGTGAGTGAATGGGAATGTGACAACTCTCTTGAGTATAGCGCATGGGTGAAACGTATCAAGTTGAGCCTTGAAAACTCGATGATGAAGGACTTCCTGAATATTCCTTCCCGTTATGATCTCCAGAGTGAGCAGTTTGAAAGGTTTGTTGACACAGCTATGGAGAATCTCGGGATAGACAGAGATGAGAAGCTGAGCATTCTGGAAGGAGCTCTTGAAGTGCTTTCGTGGCAAAAACGCTGTTAATCCGTTCCCGACATCAGGTGGCTGGTTCTTCTTCTTTTTTGAGAGGTGCACTTTGAAAGTATATGCTGCAATGATTGTCGGAAAAAGGCCGGAAGTATATCTTGCCTCCTGCCTTGAGAGCATATGTGACGCTGTTGACGAGCTTGTGCTTAATGACAACAGCGGGGAAGAGCGGAGCGAAAACAGGATAGTTGTGGAGAATTCCAGGCTTTTCAGAGAAAAGCGCGCCACAATAATTCCGGGTACCTTTCAGGGCTTTTCGCACTGCCGCAATATTCCAATCGAGCATATACGACAGCAGGCATTGGAAGACTGCTGGATACTGCGTCTCGATGCCGATGAAGTACATACTCCCGATCTTGCCTGTTTCACGAGAAATGTGCTGCCTCACGTTCCGGCTTCCATTGGAGGCTTTGACGCTTATTACTATAAGTTCATGATCTCCCTTGATTTCATAACTTTTATCGAACGCCGTCATCAGTGGCTGGTAAGAATGACACCGGATCTCCATTGGGAGGGAGATGTTCATGAAAAGCTTCTGGGAGTGAGAGAGGCTCAGGTGGCGCTCCCATATGTATACTGTGATTACAGCTATGTGCTTGGCGATACGGCACTCGAAAAATGGAAGATGTACCACACGCTGGGAGATTCCACATACAGTGGAGAAGAGCTTGAACAGATGGATTACAGAACATTTCTGAACCATGAAGTGCATCGCTGCATCAGGTTCAAAGGAGCTCACCCCCCTGGAACAGAAGAGACGCTTGAAAAACTTCGTGCTGATAAAAAAGAGGATTTCAACCGGTTTAATTTACTTTGCCAGGAGTATCTGAAACACCCTCAAAACTCACTGAAGAGCAATGCAAGACTCTCCAACTTCAAGCTCAGGGTGTTCTGGAGAGCCATACAATGTACGGCTTTTTTCAGGAAAGCATCTCTTTTTCCTGTTATGATGAGAATAATGAACAACTCGAACAGATGTTACTGATTGGTGAAAGATCATCTCAGCTTCTCCAAATGTGAGGTCGGGATCTGATGGCTGCAGTCAGAAAGAAAAAGCAGATGCTGCTCTGGGTGCTGCGCCTGTTGACAGGCGCAGGCATTCTGATACTTGTTCTTTACTCTCTCAATCTCAGCATCGAAGGACTTTCCAGGACTCTCAGCAATGTCATACCCGGCTATCTTGCCTTGTCTGCGTTTTTTTTTTCATTGCCGTGCTGCTTGGCATTCTACCCTGGGTATTGCTCCTCATCCCTCACCGCATAAATCTTTCCTGGTGGGAGATCTTCAGGCTTTATATGGTAGGATTCTTCATCAATAATATAATTCCAGGCGGCGTGGGAGGTGAGTTTTACAAAGCCTATGTGTTGGCGAAATCTACCGGGAAGGTTACTCAATCTATAGCGTCCATATTCCTGGTTCGATATCTTGCACTTCTTTCTTTAATCATTCTGTCATCTTTAGTGACTGTCCTTTTGTGGCGCACTTTTGATTCTGCAGGGATGCTCCACGCACTTCTGGGAGTAATTGTGGTCATGATCGCCGCTTTTATTGTAACCTTGCTGATTATTCTCTATGGAGCAAAGTGGGGGAGCGCTCTACTGATGAAATACACGTTAGGTGTGCCACTGGTCAGACTGACTCGCGACCTTGCCCATTATGGCAGGCACGTCAACTATCTTGTCATTGCGCTCTGTCTTGCCATAGCAGCCCCTGTCGTTGAAGGTCTTGCATATTACTGTATAGCTCTGTCACTGGGAGCTCACCTCCCCTTTTTCCCCTTTCTGCTGCTCATCCCCATCTTGACAATGATATATCATATCCCTGTCACGGTGAATGCGGTAGGTACCCAGGATGCAGCTCTCGTGATGTTCCTGAAGTGTTTTGGTGTAGAGCCTGTCGTGTCTCTGTCCATCTCTATCATAGCCCACGGCCTGCAGATAACAGTGGCAGCCTTTGGAGCGCTCTCATACTTCTCAATTTTCTTTCAAAGAGGAGTAAAGATGCCGGCAGAAGACGAGCTTAAAGCGATGGCTGAGGCTCAGTGTCAGAATGAATGAGTGCGGTCCCCCGCATGCGGTGTTCCTTATGAGTGAAAAGCTTCTCAGGATTCTCTGCCTGCAGGCGCTTTTCTCTGAACCTGCTGCACAGACTCAACTGCTTCGATCAGTAGAGTATTCCCTGAATCCACCACCTCAGAAATTTTGAAACATAACAAACCTTACCGTGATGACTTTCCAAGGGAAGACTCCACGAAAAACGTTTCACCAGAAAGGTGATTCCAGCATCTATGAGAAATGCACTACGGCAGGAAGGTGTGGACGGGAAAAGAAAAGCCTTCCCATTGTATCA